>Ga0209386_1000066_pt1 | contig 54536 bp, 44 predicted proteins | sample NGEPertwo_FD_184510 | JGI IMG/M metagenome (GOLD analysis project Ga0209386, IMG submission 184510) | Arctic peat soil microbial communities from the Barrow Environmental Observatory site, Barrow, Alaska, USA - NGEE Permafrost154B-two... | ecosystem: Environmental > Terrestrial > Soil > Wetlands...
GAAAAAAACGGTAAAATTGTCAGTCATTCAAGTTCTCTGAACCATAATCCTTGTGGGGGGTCAACATCACCGGACAAGGGGGGTCAGCATCACCGGAATATCCAACTATCCAATTCAAGTGAAATTGTATCTTCAACAAGCATTCTTTTTATTATTTCGTTTATTTTTGACTTTGCTTCCTCCAAATCAATAAGCTTTGTCAATTTCTTTAAAGACTCAATAAATTCAATTATTTTATTTTTTCTATCGTTATTGAACAAATCTTTATAAGCCTTCAAATCTGGAGTAAGTATTAAATTTTTCTTTTCTATAAAAATTTTTGAAAGTGGTTCATTATAAATTTCAGTATTGTTCAATAAGTCACGTAGTATTTGGACGTTTCCCCTACCTGTAACTATTAGAACTTTTGAATCAAGGTTGTTTTGATTTATAGTAATTAAGTCATCAGGCACTAATATCTTTGAGATAGTATTTCTTCCTGTTTTTGCCTCCTTATAATTTACTGAAAATCTATTCTTTAAACTTAAGGATCTTTGAGCTGGTACTTTGCTTATTTGAGATCTGAGATTTTGTTTGATTGGAATACCACCTTGGTCTCTAAATTTTAAATAGACTATTTCTTTAGTAATTCTTTCGATCTGTGCAATACAATTAAATATTTTGACTTTATCATTCCTTTTGAGTTCAATTCCTTCAACTTCATTTTTAATGGCATCTTCATAGAAATACTCTCTCAAAATTGCAATTGACGTCCATAAGGAAGCACCTTTTTTCTCTGGGAAACAAAAGAATAAAGGTGATTTTTTACACTTATCATTACTCAGTTTCTTACAATATTCAAGTGATATACCAGCACTTGCGTCCATAATTGGGCTAAAACGGTAATCTCCAAGTTTTAAAAAGTACTTTTTCCTAACAATATTTAAAAGCTCATTCATTTTTTTTTAATCACAAAAGATATTAGCAACAATTTCTCCAATCTGCCTTGCTAAATATGGCGGTACAGCATTTCCAACCTGATGGTATTGGGCGGTTCGAGCTCCGCAGAAATAATAATTATCAGGAAAAGTTTGTATGCGGGAAGCTTCGCGGACCGTTAAGCTCCGGCATTGTAAAGGATCGTAATGAATAAAGTAATGACCATCTTTCGAAATATGACTGGTTATTGTTGTTGCAGGTAATTCAGGGCGTTGTGTGCGAAAGCGGTCAGCAAATTTGCCGCCTTTCGCATTCTTGTGCATGGGAAGTAACCATTCAGGGTAATCTCTGAGTTTTGGAAAATCACCGTTTTTACCCAGATATAAAGCAGAGAATAAATAGCGTATTAAATCTTCTTTCAGATGAGTTCGCGTTTCGTGATTTAATACTCCATTAAGTCTGGGATCGTAATACCAATCAGAATAAAGTGGATTTGAGTTTTCATCAAGTTTGCAGCTGAAAAAGTTTTTCCCTTGTGTGGTTGGAAATTTAATATCGTTTGACTTATCCCTTTCCAAAAATAAGTAGTTCAATCTTTTTCGGGAAAGAATGATTGCATCTTCCCAGTTGGATTGATTGTTTTTAATTTTAGAATAAATATGATTTCCTTTTTCGTTTTCACCAATAACTTCCCGTCCAATCCCACTCCTTAAAACAGGTAAATTACCTATTATGCTTTTTAATTTTATCTCTTCACTTTGCAGCAAAATTTCAGGATTTTGTACTTCTAAATCTTCCCGGATACCAAGAAGAATAACCCGATGCCGCCTTTGTGGTATTCCATATTTCTCTGATTTAATCAGGTAATCAGTATCATTGTTGTAAATTGGGAAACCATCTGAATCAAAACAGTCAGGTGGTTTAACTAATGAGAAGACTTTGTATTTTGGAGACTTCAGTTCAGGAAAAACGATATTTGGATTTTTAAGATCTTCTTTAATAGAATCAAATACCTTTCGCTCTTTAATTTTCGCAGATAATAATCCTTTCACATTTTCCATTACAAAAACAGCAGGATGATGTCTGGCAATTATTCTCAGGTATTCTTTATATAAATGTACCCTGTGATCATCATCTGATATTCCTTTGTTCCTTGCTCTTCCAACTAATGAAAATGCCTGGCATGGCGGTCCACCAATTAGTAAAAATTCTTGTTCTTCAAGCAATGAGTTGCAAATACGTTCATCTATTTCGTTGTTCTTTTCTATAATTTCAGTATCAGTATATCCGCCTTTTTTCTTTCCTTGTTTATCAAATTCTTCAGGATAAGGTAATTCGTATCTCCATGCCTCATCTTCCGCATGATCCCATTCGATCTTGAAGTCTGTCTTTAATTGTTCAAGAAGCTTAGCCTGTTTCTTTAGATTATTTTCCTTTATGTAGGAATAGTAGATTTCTGGAACATCTTTTTTTTTGAACTGCCTGTAGAAGCTTCTTAATCTTAAAGTCATATGAGCAAACTCATCTTTCTCAATCGATAGCTTTATTTGGAATACACGTTCCCCATTTTCATCTGTAATACTGGTGAATCCTTCTCCTAATCCTCCGGGACCTGCAAAAAGGTCAATAATAGGTATAGCCATGGGACTAGTTAAAGTTCGGTAACATCAGCAAAAAAATCACTGAAGGGAATATTAAGTGCAGTTAAAAACTTGTGGATAGTTTGGATGGAAACATTGCGCTTTCCATTTTCAACACTGGCGATATACGTTCTGTCTAAGCCTGCCTTCAAGGCCAGTGCTTCCTGTGACATACCTTGTTGTGTGCGGTATTGTCGTATTTTTTTACCAAATAATTCCTGTGGATTCATACAGGAGCAATGTAGGAGAATGTGACTTTATAGTCAACCGAATCCGAGTCACATATGTAATTTAAATCATAATATTTTTCTGAGAAGAAACAACGCTATGTTATAGAGTTATTTATAAGGAGTAGTGTCTGTTCCAATAACTTGTTTCGCAATTCGCATTCCCAAATGACGATCACTTTCCAAGCCAGTTTTTTCAATTCCAGTTCAGATTTCCGGTCGCGAATCTGAGTGTCAGTGATTTTTTTAAGCCACCATTCGGTGCGGGTTTTGGGTATTACGAAATATCGGCAGCCTTCGTGTCCGTGCCAGAAACAGCCGTTAATGAAAATGAGAGTTTTATATTTGGGTAATACGATGTCAGGTTTTCCGGGGAGATTTTTAAGGTTCAGGCGGTAACGGAAACCATTGGCAAAAAGGAATTTTCTTACCAGCATTTCTGGTTTGGTGTTTTTTCCTTTGATGCGGCTCATGTTGTAGCTCCGTATTTCGGTACTGTGCACATCGGCCATACGAGTTGTAGCTTACAGGTTTCGGGTTTAATTTACCAAATCAAAATCCAGCGGATTGATAGATGAAGTTCAGGCTTCTCGGTTCAAAGTTATTTCATCGATTGCACCGGCCACCTCAAGAGCTGCACAACGGCCGGTATCGGCAAATACGGTTTCTCCGGTTTTCCGATTGGTCAGTTTCACCTCCAGGTTCGATGTCATACTTTCGCTGATGCGTCCATCCATAAACCCTGCAATTGGTGATGCCAGTTCGGTGGCATGGTTTCGGGTTACCACAATTTCGAGCCGGTATTTTTTGTTTTCCATGAACAGTTCTACCGTTTCTTTAGTAGCAAGCGAGCGGATTAGCTTTGTGGAGTTATAGGTCGTAAATTGGATCAATTGCCTGTTCAGATAAATACCGGCAATAAAACCAACAAACGAACTTCCGAGCCAGGGTATTTTAGCAACCGATGCGTTTAATGAAATTCCGGTTTCGCTAAAATGGTTCGATTGCATCCAAATATAGGCGCTGGGAAAAGAGTGTCCCCAGTCTTTTTCCACATAACCCCGTCCTCCCGTAAAATCAATCGTCGTATTGTTTATTTCCAGAGAGCCCTGTATCGCGTGATCCATACTTAAAATACCATGGTAACATTCCATAAAGGGCACAAAAGTGTATGGGCCCATTATTCCCGGCGAATACCATTGGTTGGGCCAGGGAACCGTGTTTTTAAACTGTAATTCGCCTTTGGCATTTTTAAGGTTCAGCCTGAGCTGAGTGCCCGAAAAAGTATTGCCGGAGATTTCAGTCTGAAAAGTATCGGCTTGTGAAACAAATTCGTCAGCCGGGAATTTCAGATATTCTGCCGTTTGATTTATTCCATCCAGAATCTGAATAAAAGCATGTTTCTGTCCGTTGTTGTCCATGGCAATTCCGGGAATAATCGCAAAAGCGTGTTTTTCGTCGGCACTTACTATTTTGTAGTACCAGCCCTCGAAATACTTTCGGGTTTTACCCCAGCCGTGGTAGCGTTCGGGATGAAATAATGCCTGAATATTTTTTTGCAACATGCCTGTGTTGGTTAAAGTTTGATGTGCGATGGTTTAAAGGTAGGAAGAAAGAAGGAAAGAAAGTGATCAGTCGCAGTTTTCAGGGAAGAACGACTCGGTGGTTAAAAAAGTTGGAAGGCAGAAGTAGGGGAAGGGGATAGATTTCCGAAGTTCTGAAAATTTGTTTCTTAAAGGGCAAATAACATGGTCTTGCACGATCAAAAAGTCCCCCTTGGGGGATTTAGGGGGCTTTTTCTATGTGCCTATATGGTTCAATTAAACTATTAACCACAGAGAACACGGAGGTATCACAGAGAAAAAAGAGATTGTCGTTTCAGGGAAATTGCAATTACTCAGTTCACTCGGTGGTTAAAAAAGTTGGAAGGCAGAAGTAGGGGAAGGGGATAGATTTCCGAAGTTCTGAAAATTTGTTTCTTAAAGGGCAAATAACATGGTCTTGCACGATCAAAAAGTCCCCCATCGGGGGATTTAGGGGGCTTTTTCTTATTCTGCGATATCGTAAACCAGCAATACGCTTCCATGCCTGATGAGCAACATTTTGTTATAAATGGATGGGTGTGCCCAGTGGGGTCCTTCGCCACCTTTTACCTGAAAGGTGCTGATTATTTTCAGCTCGCTGGTATCGGGTTTTACCAGGGCAACATTTCCTCTTTTTTCTTCATAAAAGTACAACAACCCATCGGCCGAAATAACCGATCCTTTGGTAAACCATGTTTTCTCCCAGTTGGTTTTTCCGGTTTCCCAATCAACCGATGCCCAGTTACCCCTTGTATTATCGAGCATTGTTGAGCCATAAATGGCTCCATCGAGAAGCACTAAACCACCATGATGCGTATCGAGCACATCGTTTTTCCATTTCAGGGAAACCGATTTTCCATCGTCGGCCATATGAAAAAGCATAGCAGGCTGCTCGTTGCCATAGGTAATAAAAATATCGCCCTGGTAGAAAAGAGGCGTGTTTGCTGCTTCGCCTCCCCCTTTTTCTTTATGATACTGAATGGTGTTGTAAGTCCAAAGGACAGTTCCGTTCGCGGCATCTATCCCGATCAGATCGTCGGAAGTTTGTAGCAGTACGATTTTCATTCCGGCCCATTCGACCAACGATGATGAAGCATACGATTTGCTGCCTCCCACACTTTTGGTTTTCCAGAGTAAGTCGCCGGTTTCTTTGTGATAGGCCACAAGGGTTGTCTGATCGCCACCGGTAGCATATAAAGCAGCCTCGTCGGTTAAAAGTACCGACTCCACATTTCCCCAGTACATATTTTTACCCTCGAAATCTTTTAGTGGTTCTTTTCTCCAGATTTCTTCTCCCCCCCTGGTACTCAGGCAAACCAGGTCGCCCATTCCACCAATCAGGTAAATCCGGTCGTTTTCGATGGTTGGCGTTCCCCTCGATTCCGGATATGTTCTGATCCATGCATGACTGTATGTTTTTTCCCAAAGTAACTTCCCTTCCATATCGTAAGCCGAAATAACATCGAGGGTATCGGATTTAAGACCGGTCAGATAGATTACATTTTTATATACCACGGGCTGTGACAATCCTTTCCCGATGTTTTTGATTTTTAATTTTAAGGCTGGTCCTTCGGCAGGCCATCCTTTCAATAGCCCCGTTTCAGGATAAATACCATCGCGGGCAGGACCCCTCCACTGCGAAATTTCATTGTCCGGACTCAATAGCAATACCACGAATGTGGTTAAAAGAAGCAGAAATAGTTTCATGGTAAAAAAACGTTTGGGTTCAGTTGTTTATCGTTTTATAAAGGAAAGAAAAAAACAGGATATCGTTTGGGTTGAGTTGGTTTTTCTTATATCCGGTTCCTGTTGAAGCTTCGGCTTGCCTTATCTGTCCATCGGTCATCTTGTTTTCCTTTTGTTTCAAAACCTTCAATCCTTAACCGAATTAAGATAAGCATTTCAAAGATCATCCGGACTTACCCGCTGAGTCAACCTCCTGATTCAGGAAAAAACGGGTGTACGACAAAATTCCTAAAACGAAAAAACTTTTCTAATTTGTAATCTATTGCTTTGTTAAACCTTGATGCTTTTGTGACTAATATATTGGTGGTTAATGTATGAATATTCAACCCGTTTCGGGTTGCGTTCTGTGATAAGTATCTTTCCCCCAGTTACGACTGGGGGTTTTTTAATATTAAACTCCTTTGGAGTTAGGGGAAAGCCCTTTAATCTTAAGGGTTGCGGTGCTTAACCCGTATGGGTTAAATGTTGATGACCATCCAATGAAATTGGAGCTTAACGAGCGACCGAAAGTCGCAACCCGAAACGGGCTGAATATTATTGGATCAAAAACATCAATACCTTAATTTTTGTGGCATTAAAATTTTTGCAAGCAAGAAACAAAATCATAAAGAAACACCAAAAAGGGAATTTTGTCGTACACCCGAAAAAGCTAACAGTCAGTGTTTTATGTCTTTATTGCATAAATTTAAACAGACTTTATACCTTTTATGTTATATTATCCTTTCTTTTTCTATTTTTAAACGGAAGAATTCAGGAGAAAAAACACACGACTGTTTTTTGTTACAGGCTGATGGTGTTATAATTACCCGACAGATTCTATTTGAATAAAATGATATTTGAAAACCAAATCAACTATTCTACGACTTATGAAGCTGACCAATTTACTGAACCTATTGATCTGTTTTTTGATGATCGGTTGTGCGACGATTCGACCAGAAAGGATTTTATTGAATCGGGAAAAGGGAATCTATGAATACAAGGTAAACCGAAAGAATTCAATTACCCTAAGAAATGAATTTCATCAATTGGTTGATACTGCCAATTATGAACTTTTTAAAGTTGAATTGCACAAACTTAAAAATCGCTACCCCTTTAAAAAGAGACTTGAAAGAGATCAACTGCTGAAACAATCGGATTTTGAATTGTCAAAACAATATGGAATGATCAATCAATCATTGATCGAAGGAGATTACCAAAAATCGATGGCCGGGCTGAATATTCTACCCTCCATTTATTCTGATATTTATAGCTATTCTGATTGGTATTATTTAAAAGGCTTTGCATTTGAGAATTTGGGATTGGCTGACAGCGCCCGGATCATGTATGATCATTTTTTGACCTGTTCGAGTCAGAAATTCACCTCACGATTTCGCGGACACAGGGATGATGACGTAAATGACAGCATTTATATAGCGGAACGGAAATACGCGAATAATTACCTTCAACATCAGGAGAATACCCATTCAGTTAAATTTTCCCCCATTAAGCCGAAATACTACTTTGGAAGTATTCAACCCGGATATAGCTTGAACGATGAGGATATGACAAGAAACTCACGTGGTATTTTAATGCTTGTGCTGGGGACTGATGTAAATGGAGATTTCTCCAGTGGCCTTCAATACTATTACAAAATTAATGAACGGTTTAATCTCAATCCAAGATATTCTACCTCGGGCAACATAACAGAGTTTTCATTGGGTGCACCCATTCAACTTTACAAATCGGAGAACAATCAATTTGGACTCAAATTCACCCCTTTTCTGAATTATTTGAGAATTGACAGTTTGACAATCGACAAGCAGCAATACCTGATAGACGAAAGTTTCATGAATTTTGGCGCACGAATTTCTGCGGGTTATTACTTCTATCCGGATTTAGCCATTGGAGCCTACTATCAGACCAATTTTTACAATGAAAAAAACAGATTCCAAAGTAAAAAATCACAGACTGAACTTTGGATAAAAGACGATTACGATGTTAGCTTATATTATAATATTTACAAGGGATTTAGTCTGAAGTCAGGCGTGAGAAACGGTGACCTGGTTACAGGATTCATGTGGTCGTGCTGGGAAATTTCATACAATATTTCAAATCCCGGAATGATATTTAGAATTGATATGTATTAGTCTTTGAAGTTTTTCAGAAGACCGCTTTAATGATGTTTCATGCGATATCCTTTGCTGTCACATTCATGTAACGGATCTGTGATGATAAGCGCAATGGGCTTTAGCCCTGGCAGAACCAGTTTTTTTAAAACATAACCAGAGTAGAAAAAGTAAACATATAAACACAACCTTATTACCTTATTTATGGTTTTCTGAAAAACTCAGAAGCCACTGTATTTCATTTAGATAATGATTATTTATTTCAAATAAGTGCAAGGAAATTTGAATTGATGATGTAAAACCCATGCACTTTCAAAATTTCACCTTCAACCTGGGAGTTGTAAGAAATCCTGAAAGGATTTAATATGAATAACCGCCGGTGAAACCGGTGGATGAAAATACGAGATGATTCGGAACACTGAAAGGGGTTCAATAATAATGCGTTAACATCGATTGAACCCTTATCAGGGTTCGGGACTTGGGTTCTGTCTTTTCCCCGAATTTCATTCGGGGCTATTCACATTTAACCACGAAGTGGTTAAATGTAGTTTTTTCAGCAGACCCTATTTAAACAATAAAATCAAGCGGTTCTATTTGCGATTATAAGTTAAATTCCACACTATCCGTGATAGAGCCAAATTAGTTTTGAGACAGCCTCTTTTGTTTTTTTAATCGATCAGCTTCCCGTTTACTTTCACATTTTTCAGCGTCAGGCCATCGATCATCGATTGGTTTAGTTCGCCGTTTTCTGTGGTGATATTCAGGTTTTCAAAGGTGAAATTTTTCAAACTGTCGGCTGCCGAAACATCGATGTCGGCAAAAATCTTACACTTCAGGCTGATGTTCCGAAAAGTAATGTGATTGGATACCGATACCGGTGGCGTTTCACGTCCCTGCAGATCGAAAAACTGGACCCATGGTTTGGCGTAGATCAGCCGGTCAGCTTTCCCTGTTATATTTTCAAGTGTGATGTATTCGTAAAGTTGTGGTGTATCGGGCCGGTTTTTTAGCCACAACACGCGCGACGGTCCGTCGACGGTGCAATTGCGCACCAGAATATTTCGGTTGTGAATCGACTCGCTTCCGCAGGTTACGGCCGAATGGCAGAAGCCAAACGTACAGTTCTGAATGATGATGTTCGTGTTGGCGCCGTTGTCCGGATCGGTGTCAGCCGACGGACCTTTGCCGCCTTTCAGGGCTATCGCATCATCGTTCACCTCCATGTAGCAGCTGTTGATCAGCACATTCGAGCAGGCATCCACATCGATGGCGTCGGTACTCGGCGCTTTAACCGGCGAAACCGGCGAAAAAATATGCAGGTTCAGTACTTTCACGTTGTTGCATTGGTACAGATGGGTGGTCCAGAACCCGGAATTATGCAGCTTAACATCCTGCAACTGTACATTGTTACTGTGCTGAATAAATACCAGTCGCGGACGTGAAACTTCCAGGTTGGTGCACTTCGGATTCTCAGCGCGCCTCTGCCAGAAGGCTTCCCAGTATTTTAATCCGTTTCCGTCGATGGTGCCTTTGCCGGTAATTGTAAACCCGTCGACACCGTAGGCATTCACCACGGCCGGAAAATAATCGACACTGCGTCCTTCGATGCGCGAGGGCATGAGGGGAAAGTTGGAAATATCGTCAGATCCCAGCAAGGTGGCACCTTCGCGCACGTTGAGGTGGGAGTGAGGCTTGAAAAACAAAGCGCCGGTGAGGAAGCGTCCCTCCGGAATAATGACTACTCCGCCGCCCTGAGCAGAAGCTTCGTCGATGGCTTTCTGGATGGCCACGGTGTTCAGGGTTTGTCCGTCGCCTACTGCGCCAAAATCGGTTATCACCAGTTGAACGCCCAGCGTGTCCGGATTAATTTTGGCCGTGTCGCCAAACCAGGCAGGAATCTCCGAGCCATCGGGAAAATATTCTATGGTTTTTTTCTCCGGAGTGTTACACGACGTCAGGTAAAACAGGCAAACACAAACGACAGCCAGTATGGAAGGGTTCTTCATTTTTTTTTGATGTTTTTAACAGTGTTCAGCAAAAATAGGGTTTATGAGTTAAGAAACCGTTTTATTGGAATGAATATCAAATTATTTCGTAGGGTCAGGGCATGCCCTGACCTCAACTTCAGTGGTCAGGGTCAGTTTGTTGGTATGGTCAGGACATACCCTGACCGTACTGGCCCCCTTACCTGACCTTTGTGCATGTTCCAGATTTTTTTATTCAATCGGTGTATTTCGGTAACTAAATTATAGGGTCAGTAGAGTTTTGTATGGTCAGGACATGTCCTGACCGTACTCCTGACTGCTATATTGTGGGTTTTTTTTATTCATTTGGGGAATTCGGTAACCAAGTTATCGGTTTTGAATGGTCCAAGTATGGTCAGGACATCGCCCCATCTCCAGCCCTTCCCCAAAGAGGGAAGGGAGTTTCGGCTACTGAAGTTCTGTGATTTGTTCTTTAAAGAGCCTCTTTTCAGAACATGCAGGATGCAAGGTCTCCCGTCGTGGAATTTAGTGGGCTATGATATTTAATCATTTTATGTTGTTGATTTTAGAAACGAATAGATAGAACACAGGTGCGTATGGTCAGGGCATGCCCTGACCGTACCGTCAATTGGGTCAGGGCAGTTTTGTTCGTATGGTCAGGACATGTCCTGACCGTAACGGCCTCCTTACCTGAAATTTCTGCATGCGCCCGATTTTTTTATTCAATCGGTGTAATTCGGTAACCAAATTATAGGGTCAGTAGAGTTTTGTATGTTCAGGGCATGCGTACGGTCAAGCTAGTATGGTCAGGACATGCCCTGACCGTACCGTCAATCATTCTGACGTAATAATATGTGCACCCGATCTTCGGTACCCCACTTACTTCTCCATCTTTTTAACCGCCAGCTCAGTCGCTTTCAGGATCGCCTCGTTCGAGAGCGGTGCGCCAACGGCTTTTTTCATCCATTCGTCGGGAGTGAGTTGTCCGAGGGCAAAAATGCGTAGGACAGCAGGAGCAAATTCGTGGGTTTTAAAATATTCTTCGAGTTGGAAATGAATCAGGTCGCCAAAGGCATAGTTTGGCAGATACATCGGCGAATTGATCATGTGTGAATAAACTGCCAGGATCGTCTGATCTTTCATCCCGAAAACCGGTGCATAATACGAATTCCAAACATCCTTGCTGATTTGCAGAACGGCATCTCGCAACTCAACAGCCGTGGCTTCAGGGTTGGCATACAGCCATTGCCACATCTTCATATCAACGACCGAAACACCCATGATTTCGTACAGTGTCCAGAAAATGTCCAGTGTTTTGAGGCTTTCTTTATCCGGATTGCTGTCTTTCAGGTTCAGCAAAAAGAGGTCGCGTTCCTGAAATACAAAAGCCAGCGCTTCGGTAAACGCCGTGTTTGGAACGCCGTTGATCATGTAATACGGAACGTCGTTCAGCGAAATGGTTTGTTCCACATTGTGGCCAAATTCGTGAACCGCGATGTTGTAGCCCTTGTAGTTCATACCGGTCTCCGGAATGCGGGTTCGCAGGTGTGCTTTTTCGGTTTTCATCTGTGCGCCCCAGGCGTGTCCGGAACCACGTGCCGGATCAACCGAAACACGCGATGCAATAAATTCAGCTTTTTCGTTGGTGAAGCCCAGTTTCAGTAGCAGGTTTCCCAGATCGGCTTCCAGCGCTTTGGCGTCGGGATATTTTTTTTCGGTAATCGCATTCAGACTTTCTTCGGAAATGGCGCTGCGGGCTTTAAACCCGTCGTACCAAATATCCCAGGGTGACAGGTCTCGCCCCAGACGTTTCCGGATGATTTCGGCCACTTTGCCGATTAGCGGTGAACTTAAAAATTCGGTGAATAGCTTTTCAACTTCAGGCTGCGGAATCTGCATGTCGGCCGAAAACGCGCGCTGGATGGCGGTTGGCATGTCCGGACTGTATTTGTCAACTTCCTGATAAACATGAAAAGTATTTAGGATTTGCTGGTAGCGTAAATCTTTTTCCGGAGTGTTTTCGGTTTTTACCCCTGAAACTGAAACTTCGTTGGTGATCGGATTCCAGTCCTGTTTCCCGGAGTTAATGACCACTTTCGGAATCGACTGATCGACGATACGCTGCATGACCTGATAAATCAAGGCTTGTTTTTCGAAGCCGACTTCCTTGTTGGCATAGTTGGCCTTTATTTCGTCGCGCAGGTTCCAGTGGCTCAGTAGTACCATGTCCTCCGGAAAAAGTTTCTGATTGTCTTTAGTCAGCAAATGACCCATGTAAATGTTGTAATCAGCAATGTAGGCATCACCCTGAGCTGCCACTTTCGATTCCTGCAGAACCACACTGGCAGGCACACGTGAGCTGAACGCGTCACCCAAACGGGCATAGCCCCATTCCAAAGGAGTCCACCCGGCAGCCTCCTCGTTTTTTTCTTCGGTGGTATAGTACGGGAAGTTAAGGGCAACGATAAAGGCTATTTTGTTGTCGTAAAAATCGTTTTTCAAATGGGCGCCGGGATTGTAGCCAGCAAAAATCTGATCGACAGGCAGTACATCGCCTTTCTGCAACTGCACATTTTCCTGCATATCCAGACTCAGCCTGTTGAAATGTCCGTACAGCGATTCCATATATTCGGAGATCCGGTTGAACGAAGCTTCCTTTTGGATAGGATCGGCCGTATAGTTATCGCGGCAGAATTGAATGAAATCGTCCGGAGTCCCATCGGCATCGCGCCAGAGTGAGGCGGCATGTTTAACGCCTTTTTCGAGCAAAGCCGCATCACCGACTTTAACGGTATCAGTAACAGCCTTGATGGCCGCGAAAACGGTGGCTTCGGAAATTCCGACCAGAGCGCCTTGTTTTGTTTCTCCGGGTTTGCATGATGAAATCATAACTACACAAGCTATAATGATGATGAAATATTTAGTCATATCAGTTGAGGAATTTGGATGAAGAATTGGAAAACCACAAAATACAAAAAAATCAGGCGTCAACGAAATGATAAATGACAGGGGTGGGGTTTTGCTGTAGGGAATGTCAGGGGAAAAGGTGGAAATTGGTGGGAGAGGGGGATCATTATCTGGGGTAGAGACGCACGGCCGTGCGTCTGTGCGGATAACAAGATGTGTGTAATTGTGCAGGGAGACGCACGGCCGTGCGTCTCTACGAATGAAACTAATTGTTATTTTACAGGGAAACGCATGGTTGTGAATCTTTGGGGATACACCGGTGTGTGTAATTGAACAGGAGACGCACAGCCGTTGGTCGTTAGTGATAATCTATATTATTGTATTGGGAGAAGAACCGCCGGCCTCTTCATATATTCATGTGTGTGCCGAATCTGTAATTGTATGGGAGACGCACAGCCGTGTCTCCTAATACGGTTGATTTGGAATTTTGTGTAGAGACGCACGGCCGTGCGTCTCTAATTACATTGCACAAGGAGACGCACAGCCGTGCGTCTTTACGAATGACCCCCAATTGTATTTACAGGGAAACGTATGGTCGTGAATCTTTGGGGATATCCCGGTGATTGTAGTTATGTAGGCACGGCCGTTGGTCGTTAGGGATAATCAATATTGTTGTATTGGGAGAAGAACTGCCGGCCTCTTCATATATTCATGTGTGTGCCGAATCTGTAATTGTATGGGAGACGCACAGCCGTGTCTCCTAATACGGTTGATTTGGGATTTTGTGTAGAGACGCACGGCCGTGCGTCTTTACACAAAAACGGATGAAACATGAATTTTAGAAAATATCCGGTTTCTAATCGGCAGGGATAGAGTTTGTTTGGGAGCTTTTTGTTAAATTTATTACTGCAAAATCATCTTCATTAATAAACCTTAAACCGAATGATCAATGGATAAATTTCAGGATATTTTTCGTATTCCTTCAGCGAGGGCTGCATGGTGGAATTATGATTCTCCGGCTATCTATTTTATTACCATTTGTTCAGCATATCGTGAATGTTTATTTGGTTCAATTGCGAATGATGAGGTTCAGTTATCTGTTTACGGAATAATTGTGTTGGAGGAATGGGAGAAATCTTTTAATATGCGATCGGAATTGTTTTGTGATGGATTTGTCATCATGCCCAACCATATTCATGCCATTTTGCAGATTATTCCCAATGAAGAAAATGGCCTTCAAGGAGATACATCAGGTAAATCTATTGAATCGGAACCAACAGATTCGCCAAACAATCATAGTGTAGCCTATCGTCCGCCAAAATCTATCTCTTCATTTGTTGCGGGATTTAAATCTGCCGCAACTACAAAAATTAATGACTTCAGGGGAATGCCCGGAACAGCTGTTTGGCAAACACGGTTTCATGATCATATTATCCGGGATGAAATTGAATACCTGAAAATTAGCCGTTACATCCAGTCAAATCCTAAAAATTGGAAAGAAGATAAATATTTTGGATAGCTCCTTCGTTTATTTGCTTATCCGGATGAAGATTGAAGAATTGGGTGTAAAGACGCACGGCCGTGCGTCTCTGCGGATATCCTGATTAATTGTACAGAGACACGCATCGCCATGAATCTTTACTGATAACCAGATGTGTGATTGTGTCAGGGGATGCACGGCCGTGCGTCTCTGCGGATATCCTGATTAATTGTACAGAGACACGCATCGCCATAGTCCTCTTCATATATTTGTGTGTGTCGAATCTATAATCCGATAGGAGACGCACATCCGTGCGTCTTTACAAAAATCCCTGATTAATTATATCGGATGTCGCCTCACTTTAGGTAATTTACGGAACATCACTGTCTTTTTAATTGGTGTAGAGACGCACGGCTGTGCGTCTCTGTGTAGGTCCTCGATTAATTGCACAGCGAAACGCATCGCCATGAATCTTTACTGATAACCAGATGTGTGATTGTGTCGGGGGATGCAAGGACGTACGTCTCTGTGGATATCCTGATTAATTGTACTGGAAAACGCATTGCTATGAATCTTTGCAGATACACCTGTGTTGTAATTGTCCCGGGAGACGCATGGCCGTGCGTCTCTACAAATGGCTCCAATTGATTGTACCAGAAACCCACCACGTATCTACAAAACCCACCGTGTGCCATACAGCTATCCCGATGTCTGTAATGGCACCTCTTTGCTTTGATTTCCCTATTAAAATGAATTTAAATTGGAACCTTTTGTTTAAACCAAACCTTGATCAGTTGTTTTACAGTCTGAATGCGCTATTTTTGGGTTCGATTTTGAAACTAAATAAAGTAACTATGCAAAAGCATTTGTTTTTGGGAGTTGAAGCTATCGGTCAGGGAGCTATTGATGGCGGAATATCGGGCGTTTATGCTTACCCTGGCACCCCTTCCACAGAAATTACCGAATTTATTCAGGATAATCCGCTGGCAGAAGAACGAAATATTCACAGTAAATGGTCGGCCAATGAAAAAACAGCACTGGAAACGGCTTTAGGAATGTCGTATGCCGGGAAGCGTGTCATGTCGTGTATGAAACACGTGGGGCTTAATGTTGCGGCTGATATTTTTGTAAATGCTGCTATGACCGGTGTTAACGGTGGATTGATTGTGACTGTTGCCGATGACCCTTCGATGCATTCCTCTCAAAACGAACAGGATTCGCGTTTTTACGGAAAATTTGCCATGATCCCCGTGCTTGAACCTTCTTCACAGCAGGAAGCCTACGATATGGCTCGCGATGGTTTTGAGTTGTCGGAATTAACCAAAGTTCCGGTGATGCTGAGGATAACGACCCGTCTGGCTCACTCGCGTGCCGGAGTTGTCCGCAAAAAAGTATTGCCTGAAAATGAACTTTCGTTGCCGGCTGATCCCCGTCAGTTTATTTTGCTTCCGGCCATTGCGCGCCGAAAGTACAAGGGTTTGCTCGAAAGTCAGTCTTCATTTCTGAAACTTTCAGAAGAATCAAAATATAACCGTTACGAAAAAGGAACCGATCACAGTCTGGGAATAGTGGCCTGTGGAATTGCCTACAATTATCTGATGGAACATTTCCCCGGTGGAACATGTCCGTTTCCGGTGGTTAAAGTATCGCAATATCCGCTTCCTGAAAATTACATCAAAAGGCTCGATCTGGAATGTGATGAAATATTGGTTCTGGAAGAGGGTGCACCCCTGGTGGAAGAAATGCTGAAAGGCTTTTTTGCCAACGGAACACCGGTCAAAGGTCGTCTGGATGGAACCTTACCACGCGACGGTGAACTCAATCCGGATTTGATTGCCAAAGCGCTTGGGAAGGAAATGTTTGAAGGTTATGCTATTCCTGAGATCGTTGCCAACCGGCCACCTGCATTGTGTATGGGTTGTGGTCATCAGGATGCCTACCTGGCCATGAACGAAGCTCTGGCCGATTACACCAAAGGTCGTGTGTTTTCTGACATCGGCTGTTATACCCTGGGTGCTTTGCCTCCCTACGAAACGATTTATTCGTGTGTGGATATGGGTGCTTCCATTACGATGGCCAAAGGAGCTGCCGATGCCGGTTTAATTCCTTCCATCGCTATGATCGGCGATTCCACGTTTACACACTCCGGAATTACCGGTTTGCTCGATGCAGTTAATGAAAAATCAAGTATCACCATCGTTATTTCAGATAATGAATCCATTTCAATGACTGGTGGTCAGGATTCTTCGGCCTTAGGGAAAATTGAGTCGATTTGCATTGGAGTTGGAGTCGATCCGGCACACATTCACAGCATTGTTCCACTCAGAAAGAATCACGATGAAATGGTGCGATTGTTCCGTCAGGAATTTGCATACGATGGTGTATCAGTCATTATTCCACGTCGCGAATGCATCCAGAAGGCAGCAAGCCGGAAGAGGAATAAAAAGTAGGCAGTGATCAGTCGCAGTAAACAGAATGCAATGTTGCGAGTTGCAGGTTTCGGGGAACCCCGTAACCCGTACCCCGTAACCCGAAACACATAACTTTTAATTTGAAACTCGATTATGAAATCAGACATTATATTAGCAGGCGTTGGCGGACAGGGGATTTTATCCATTGCCACGGCATTGGGAGAGGCTGCACTGGCCGGAAATCTGCTCATCAAACAGGCCGAAACTCATGGGATGAGCCAGCGTGGTGGAGCTGTTTATTCGCACATGCGTATTTCCGATCAGCCCATTGCTTCCGATTTGATTCCGGGAGGATCAGCCGATCTTATTCTGTCGGTAGAGCCGATGGAATCGCTTCGTTATCTACCGTATTTGTCAGAGACGGGTTACCTGGTAACCAACATTACTCCATTTGTCAATATTCCGAATTATCCGGAAATTGAAAAAGTGATGGAAGAAATCCACAAACTGCCACGTTATATTGCCATTGATGCCGATGCTATTGCCAAAGAAGTGGGCAATACACGCGCGTCGAACATGGTGATGCTTGGCGCTGCTTCACCATTTATCGACATCGAATACTCCAGAATTGAGGATGGTATCCGCACCATTTTTGGACGAAAAGGAGAAGCCGTGGTCAACATGAACCTGGAAGCTCTGCGTCGCGGACGGGAATTTGCCGAAGCAAACCGTTAGGGTTCAGTCAAAGACTCCAGACGAAAAACAGAGGATTAACCCATTTGTTTTTCGTCTGGTTATCCGGGAGTTTCATTTGAAGCTCATTTCATTATACCGTTATCTTTCTTCAGAAAATATACTTCAAAGCCAGAGATAACAAATTCTTCACATTTGTCGATCCCGAACGCACCATTCGTGGCATTGTATATCAGCAAATTAAGCCTGAAAATGACGTTTAATTATCAAAAAAATAATTGATAACAGAACATTTACATTCAATTACATGTCAATCGATTAAAGATTATCAAATTTAGGCTCTCAAATCAAACATTATAACCGTTTAAGAGTTATAATCCATGGTAATGTATACTAAAAACAATAGAACTGATGAACACTTATAAACAGAGCAAAAAGGATCGGAAAGATATGATCCAATACATCAATCTTCAACTGGCCGCGTTGGGTCAACCATTGTTTAGTAAAGCCGTTGATGATCAGCTTAAAAGTTCGAATGCAAAGCTCATTTCGCTCACCGAGAACCTTATTAAAAGTTTCAAGGAAAAATCCCGCTTATTATCGGGTCATCAATCTCCCTCTGATAAACGCATACAGAACTTTATTGCCGATTACTTAAAAGACGTTGAATTCTCAAAGAGTTTAATGATCCCGAACAATACATTTGTATTAAACCAACCAGGATTGGCTAGGGAGTTAAGTTTGCCACCCGATGGAGACACTTTTAAAAATGAATACCTCACATCCTATCGTTTAAAACAGGGAATTTTAAACAATCCTGCTGCCGATAAACGAACAACAAAAGGAACATTTCACATTGTTGAAGGAGGTTTACCTGTTGCATTAGATAAAATAGAGGTTCCGAAGATAGCTTTTGCTCACTTGTTACACGAAGCATTAAATCCATCGGATGAATTAAACAGGTTGCCATTTACTTCGATGCAGGAAGAACAGGCTAAAGTAATGGTTTCAATACTGTTACGTCCTGTAGTTTGTCCCGAAGCAAAAGGTGTAATCAGTGAAAAGAGCATGGAAATCCGTTTCTTCGTGCCCGGAAGTTTTGTAAGTAACCTCGATTTCGTTGAATCGATATTTGGAAATGCCGGAGACCACAACCTGGCCGAAAATGATGCTGCTCTTGATATTGAACACTGGACTGGTCATACGGGATGTGTTATTCTTGCACCCCAGCTTACATTGTTAAAAAAGAAAGACGTTGGGTTGCCTCATTACGACCAGGCCACAGAACGTCAGCGTTTTGACGGCATGTGCTGGACAGACGAAAATGAGCTTTACAATAACAGCACAGCATTTAAATTGACTTGCCGCGATGAAAGAGGTGTGGTTATTACCCTAATCGCAGATAACTATTACGGATACTCCAAAAAAGAGATCAAAACTCAAATCAGTTATTCGGCAAATTTGTTCGGATTGGCTGAAGAAGAGCATGCCGGTGGTGCAATTGCATTTGCCCGCGGTAACATGAATGACAAACTTTTTGGAAGCAACTTCACCTCAAAATTTGGTGCTTCCTATCATTTTGAAAATGTAAAAGGACTGCTTGGCGACCGCATTGAGGTAAAACCCGAAAACTATGCCATCGACAAGGCTTATCCGGAGATTATTTTCATTCCTGAACATGCCAATATCGATATCAATACAAACTCGGTATCGTGGGATCTAGACGGAAAGGAATTTCAGTTAAAACTTTCTCCGCATAAAACCTATGTACATCCAACAGGCCACAAATTTCAACTGGTCAAACACCCAACCCTGCAATCATGGCGAATTGTTGATACCGCTCCGGAAGGAATATTCTGCCACAAACCAAGTACGGTTTCAGGAGGTGGAAAATCTGAAATTTCCAAATCCATGCAGAATGCAATCAAATACGGTTCGTTCTACATTAAAGATCTGGAAGAGGATTCAAAAATGGCCGACATGCTGATCAAATACGATTATTCGGGCCGCTGGAAAAAAGTTAGACCCGATGCCGCACCCAGCCGTTCATTTTTAAGTCCAAGACGCACGCTGGGATCTGCGGTTAAATTGCTTACCCCCTCTGACCAATATAACGACGAGTACAATACCTTTTTAAATAGTATTCCTGATTACATCCGGACATTTGTTCTTTACATTAAACGACTTTATCGTAGCGATGATGCTACCTCTCCGGACTGGAAAGACGATTTCAGCGTGGAATTTGTAAACGGGCGTAAGGGAAATGCATTAATGTATAAACACAGCTGGATTTCGGCCAGTTATGTGCGTATCGGCTTTAGTGCTGATGGCGATTGGTTTTTACACAAACTCCGCTCCGACTTTATTCCAAGTCAGAAAATCCAAATGGAAGATGATATTTCGGCAACCATTACTTTGCCTGCCAGTCAGTTGAAGAATCTAAATCCGGAATATCCAAATAAAAGTGTAAAGATTGCTAAAAACTGTGAAAGCTATTTGTTTCAACGTCCTGATGAAGCGATTATAAGAGGTTACGACAAGGAGGCAGAAGCAGATATTGTACAAAACAATACCTTCTTAACCAACTATGAACCGCTTACCTTAAAGGATGCCATTGATTTATATGAAGATGCCATTAACTTCGAGAAATATACCGATCCGGTAAAAGAACACATCAGGAGCATAGTTGATGCCAATAAAGAAGGTTTCTTTGTTGTTCCCTCACATCCAAGGATGGTTGATGGCGAACCAACGAAAAACCCTCGCTATTTGCAGCGAAATCTTTTTGCTCAGGATAACTTCGACAGCTATCTGGCCGAAATAGGAATTCGGTTATTCCGCAAAATAGAAAGCAACGATCCGGTTATTCATGCGGTTAATGCAGTGCTTCCGGGAAGACGAAATAATCCTGCTGACCGGGAAAGAGGGTATCGGCCATTAAGTGTTTACAACCCGATTCACTATCAGGAAACACCGGAATTATTCATGGACTTCATTTGTAGTCTGACTGGCAAATCGCCATCAACTACCGGAGCCGGCTCTGAAGGTGCCTTAACCAAAGGCCCGTTCAACATGCTTGTTCCTACAACCGATTTGAATAATGCATTGCTCTCGTACATTCTTACTGAATACCAGGGTTTTTCTTCCGCTGCCGGCCACGTAGGTCCTGAAAACAGATTCGACCACGATATCAGTATTTTAATTCCTGAAATCTGGGCACGTTTGGTTCCTGAAGATCGCGATGCCAATTTGCTGATCGAAACCGGATGCTTGGAAAAACTGGAAGACTTTGATTATAAAGGACAAAAAGTACTGGCAAGTCGACTAGGTTATCGTATCACCAGTAATTTTGCATTCCGCTGTATGAACCGTCTGTTTGATGAACCACAATCGGTATTCAACGAACGGATGCTAAAACCGGAAATCCAGAACATGGAAGATTTTGTTGACGGAATTAACAATATTGTTGAAGCACAGCAAAAAGTAGCTTTAAGTTATTTTGAAGATGGAAGTGTTGAAGCTGCCATACCGCCGCTTCAGATCCTGATTCATATAATGGCATACGGTCATTATAAAGGAAAGAGCATCAACGATCCTGAATTACGCAAAAACTTCAACCGCGATTATGTAGTGAATTCAGCATGGTATCTCGATCGTCTTCGTTTAAAACAACAGAAAGATATTACGTTCTCTACCGAACGGATTGAATATTTTAATCAGTTTATGGCCGATAAGCACAATGCCATTTTTATTGAAGAATTAAACATTAATGACCGGCTTGAAAAGGCAAAACAGATGCTTGAACATTGCAAGTCGGAAGCTTATTTCGAAAGTTTAGTCGGAACAATTGGCGCCGATCCGCTGTTCCGGAAATAACAGAACTTAAAGCTAGAGGAAGAGTTGTAAGGATCCGATCTTTTTTAAAAGATCGGATCCTTTTTAATGTGAAAATCGAAATCGAATATGTGGGTAATTCTGGCACTTTCGTCGGCATTTTTACTGGGGATTTATGAAGTCTTTAAAAAATTATCCGTTCAGCAGAATGCTGTGTTGCCGGTACTTTTCTTATCTACTTTAACAAGTGCCATTCTGTTTTTGCCAATAGCCGTTGGCTCTTCAGTATATCCCGGCTTTTTTAAAAGTATTCAGCTATTCATTCCTGAAATTACACTGGAAGAACATGGCCTTATTCTCATTAAATCGACGATAGTTGTTTCGAGCTGGATACTGGCCTTCTTTGCAGTCAAAAACCTGCCCATTACCATAGCCGCCCCCATTCGTGCAACAGGTCCTATCTGGACTTTGATGGGAGCCATCCTGATTTTCGGTGAGCACCTTAACCTTTACCAATGGTCGGGCATTATCGTTACACTTTTTTTCTTTTTTAAATTATCGACTACGGGTAAGCTGGAAGGAATTAATTTCAGGACCAATAAATGGGTGATGTTTATTGTAGCCGCAACTCTGCTGGGTGCAGCAAGTGGATTGTACGATAAATTTATCATGCGCCGCGTTGACCGGTTAGCTGTTCAGGCCTGGTTCTCGTTTTACCAGGTTGTTATTTTGTTTCCTGTACTGGCAATTACCCGCTGGCGGTTACCCAGGGAAGCTCGTGTTCCGTTTCATTGGCGATGGACCATTCCTCTGATTGGAGTTTTTCTGGTTTTGGCCGATTTCCTGTATTTTAATGCACTCACCTATACCGATTCACTGATTTCGGTTATCTCTTCACTTCGCCGGGGTGGTGTAGTCATTTCGTTTGTACTGGGAGCTGTCGTCTTTCATGAAAAAAACCTCCGGAAAAAAGGGATGTATCTCGCCGGAATATTAATTGGTATTTTGCTTATCTCGCTGGGAAGTAATTGAGTTCTGGCCTCGACTATCATTTGTTAATTAATAGCAGCTATCAGGTTCTCAAGAGGAAACCAGTCCGGGCAACAATTGCTGAAAGTGGTGAGTTGGGTTGTATTATGGATTCTGGAAATTCGTTGCACCAAACGACACTTTCCGCGGTATTTACCTGACTTTCTAGAAAAAAATATTGGTGTCAATGGAAATTCATTGCAGATACCGGTAATGAGGGGCTGGCAAAACATTCAGATAACAAAGATGCAGATTTCAAAACTTGAAATCTGCATCTTTGTTATCTGTTACCAGTCCAAGTATTTTACTGCTCAAACAATTGATTTAAACCGTTAAAATAATCTTCTTCCCAACCTTCGGCAATGTTTTTATAAGCATCGTCGGGAATATTGGTTTGTACCACTTCCATGATGGTTCCTTTTTTATCCGGATGAAGTTTGATCGTAACAATCGATTTTTTATCCTCATCTTCTTCACCGAAAAACCACTCCTGAACAATTTTATGGTCTTTCTCAAATTCGAGGTTTATTCCGCAAATGCTTTCTTCCCAAAGCGAAAATTCAGAACCCGCAGTTTCTTCCATCACTGCATCCTCTCCGGTCCAGATTTCAATAATCACCTTGTTTGTTAGTGCATTATACACATCAGCAGGTGCTGCAGTTATTTTGAAGTATTTTTTGTACGATTTCATAATTAGTAATTTCGGATGAGGGTTTATTTTATCAGTTTACGTTCAGCAGCCAAATGTAATTAATAAATCTTCTTTTGCCTGTATGTGTGCCGGTTTATATTGTATGAGAAGCCTATAGTCATCATCTCTTTCGTTTGCCATTTAGGCTTGTATATTTCTTCACCACTGGCATCCATTCTGCCGGTTGCAAAAGTCACATTATCGTCATAAAGCATGAAGAGCATAAATGTCATGTTGATCCGGTTGGTCAGCTGTGCCACAATCGTATTTTCCCATGAAATATCCACCTTCTTAAATGGTTGTTGATAATTCATGAACATTTTGTATTTTGTTTCATAACTGATTCGGGGAGTCAAATCGATCTTGTACCGAAGATCCGCATTTAAACCAGGTTCCCAGAAGCTACGTCTGTTCGGAGAAACACCATAACGGGTCTGGTCAACCAGGGCTGTATCGCGAACAAAAACATATTTAGCCGTAATCGGTGAAAGGAACAGTGAGAAATTATCGTTTGGTTTATAGTCGAGACCCAGTTTGAATAATGTTTTGGCCGGAGACATAAAGGCCGAAATGGTTTCAGTTTTGTCGGGGTATTTGTAGCCGTTAAAGAACTGGGTTTCAAAATCAATTTCAGTGCTGTAATACCATTTTTTGAAGGCGCTAATACCAAGTCGTGAAATAAGTTCCAGTTTATCGTCGTTTTTCTGGGTCTGATTAACTTCTCCGCCTTGACGGATCCATCCATTTCGCAGTTCGGCACTGTTCTCCCATTTTATTTTGCTGTCCATAGAATAGTTGGCATATCCTTTCAAAACCATCAGGAATGAAAAAGCACTTTCACCTCCTTTTTTCCAATTGCTGAGAGCCATTTGGGTAAATCCGAATGTCCCGTTTCCTCCTAATTCCCAAGGTGAAAATACTTTGTATCTTTTCTCGATTTTTGTTAACTTTTGATGGGGATTAAACTTTTCGAAAACAAAATCGCGGTGTTGTTTGTGAGATATCCGGTTGAAGGTCACATCGTCATCGATCACAATATGGAGGGCATGTTTGTTTATGTTCATGATGCGTATTCCAAGCGAATCCTTTTGTTCATTCTGGATATACATTCTGCTGATTGATTGCTTGTTATTTCGCAGCCAAAGTTGAGTCGGATTGCCTGTCATACTTTGAATCAAAACACTAACCGAATCGTTTTTGGCATACCGCTGTAAGGTTTGTACATACCGGTTGATTGAATCATTAACTGACCGAACAATCGAATCATTATACTGAACCAGAATTTGTTTGTTTTGACGTTTTAAAGAGTCATTCAATTGCTTTTGCAGCGAGTCGGAATAGACCCTTACTGCATATTTTCGGTAGGCAGTGATGGCGGCATCGCGGTTAATCTGTTGGATCTTAATGTTGTACTTTAGGCGAGCATCTTCCAGCATTTCAGTGCGCAGTTCGTTGCAATTTCTGATTCGCTGGAAATCATTTGGTGTATGAACCAAGGAGTCTGGTACCGTATTCAAATTGTTCAGGCTGTCGGGTAAAATAATTCCGGTACGTTCCAGAATGGTTTTTTCTTCACCGTGAGCAATAGGTAGAAGTTTGTTTTTCGGTTCGAACGTCAGTGGTTCAGGCAGAGGAATGGTTTTCATGTCAACACCGTTCCATATCGCACGGTCGAGCTGTTTCATTTTTTCCTGAATCCTGGGATGGGACAGGTATCCGGGTACCTGAAGCGAATCGCTCACCTGCTTTGGAGAACGGTAGATGTATCTAAAATCTTCTTTCTTCTGAAAATCCTCAAGTCTGATCAGAATGCTGTCGATTTGTTCCTCTTCAACAAAATGGATCAGTCCGTTAACTGAGTTTAATATTTCCGGGTTGTCCGATCGCCACACATTGTTTGTGTGAAGGTACTTTTTCAGGTAGTCAATGCCCGCTTTAATTGAATCGGTTGATTGGGTGTTTTTTTCTTTTTTCCGGTCGGTTGAATTGTTTTCGGCGAAGGTGGAAATACTTATCAGGATTAAAAATCCTGTAATTAGATTTTTCAACTGCATAATTAATCGGTTAATTGGCTATCTTTAAAAACGATTGTTTTAAAAACATGTTGTCCTGTCACTCAAAAATCAGGCCATACGGTCGCTCCATTTCTGAAAAGGATGCTCCGAAAGGAACGAATTATAGTATCTGCGATCACCTGAAACTTCTTTCAGAATCCAGTCAGGTTTCTCAAATTCCTGAATTTCAGAATTTAATTCAATCTCGGCTACAATCAATCCTGCGTTTTCTCCTGAAAAAATATCGACCTCCCAAAGAAATCCTTTGTATAAAACTTTATGCCTGATTTTTTCAACCGGGTTTGAAATGGCCAGTTTTAGCATTTCAGCAGCATCATCAACCGGTATTTCGTATTCAAATTCGGGTCGTGAAATGGTTTCTGAACGACCTTTTATCGTCAGGAAAGCTTTTTCTCCGGCGATTCTAATTCTGACAGTTGGGTTTGGGTCAATACTCAGATAAGCCTGAATGAGACTGGTTCCCTGACCGGTTGGAGTCCATTTAGTGGAATCAACCAAAAATTTACGTTCAATTTCAAGAGCCATCGGTTAATGTGTTGTTTTGCAATAACAAAAATAGAAGTCCTGATATAATTTTACGAAAAATCACCCTTGAATTTCTAAATGGTAACATTTAGAATACGAATAGTATCAAACACTGTCTGGCATGCGAAGTGTTTATGCAAGCCTTTACCCTTCTCGTCAGATTAGATATAAACAAAGAAGAGGCTGTATTAAAAGTCAATTTCCCTGCTACAGCGAGTTCCTCCGGATAAACTGAAAAGGGCTTTTGATTCGTTCGAACTTTTGGGTGAGAATCATCCGGGCTGCAAGTTGCCCGATTTCTTCATGGTTGGTCGAAATCGTGGTGATTCCGTCGCACAAAATCTCTTTAACCTGATTTTCGTTGTAGGCCACAACTCCGCAATCGATTCCGAGAGTCCATTTTTTCTGTTTGATTTTCCGGATAAATGCATACAAATCATCATCAGAAACAATGATGTAGGCTTCTCCCTGGTGAATTTCTGTATCTTCCATCTGATCAATGATGGTGCTGTCGAATCCGTGAATCTGGCAAAAAATAAGAAAGCCGCGAACAATGTATGGCGGATAATATTCAGCCTGTGGAAATACAAGATTCAACCGCTTGTATTTCCGGAGAAGATCAAGTCCACATAATAAAGCCGTCTGAATATCCTTGTCGTATTCCTGATAAACAACCGGATAGTTTTTCAGTTCTTCCAGAAAACGATCGACAATCAGAACTTTTTCGCGTGGTATCTTTTTAATGACTTCGCTGATGTTTGCATTTTCGTTTCTGACATGCGGAAGGATTACAAAATAATCGTAGTTGTGGAGATTGTTGTTGACGATTGTTTCAAATTCATCCAGATCGTAGTTGTAGATAAACACATCGACACTGGCTTTGACTCCCATTGTTTTTGCAAAGGAGTAATAAATGCTTCGTTTGTAGTTGCTTAGTTTGTTGAATATGAGGCATATCTTAAGTTTTTTGCTCACATTCACATGATTGATATAATACCCTTTTCCCCTGACTGCCAGTAGAATGCCTTTTTTCTTCATGTAAACATAGGCCTTTTCAACTGTATCGCGCGAAAGAAGCAGTTCTTCGCTTGTTTCATTGATGGATGGAATACGCTGACCCTGCTTGAAAATCCCAGCTTCGATATCCGAGATAAACAGGTCGACTACCTGTTTGTATTTAGGTATTTCCGATTCCGAGTCAATTTTAAGGTTATTCAGCATATGTTTCCGATTGAATGTCCGAAAATACAAAAAAAAGGCAAACGATCGGTTTGCCTTTTTTTGATTTATTTTTCCTGTAGAGACAAGGCATGCCTTGTCTCTACCACAAAATTTTTCCAGCGACTAGATCAATCCTGCCATTTTTTGTTTCAGAAGTTCAGGTATTTCAGAAGGTTCTCTGGCAACCGGAACACCGGCCTTGTTGAATGCCGCAATTTTTTCAGCAGCAGTTCCTGCACCGCTCGAAATGATGGCTCCGGCGTGTCCCATGCGTTTTCCCGGAGGCGCTGTTTGTCCGGCAATAAAGGCAACTACTGGTTTGGTCATTTTATCAGCGATGAATTGAGCGGCCTGCTCTTCTGCATCGCCACCAATTTCGCCAATCAGTACAACTGCTTTAGTGGCCGGATCGTTCTCGAATAGTTCAAGCAGATCGATAAAATACAGTCCGGCAACCGGATCTCCACCAATACCGACCACTGTGGTCTGCCCGAAATCACTCAGAGTTAGCAGATTTACTACTTCGTAGGTCAAAGTACCGCTACGTGAAATGAATCCAATGTTTCCTTCCTTGAAAATCATGGTAGGTAGAATTCCTACGAGTGCTTCGCCGGGAGTGATTAGTCCGGGGCAATTGGGCCCGATTAAAAGTGTGCCATTTAGTTTTAAAATGGGTGTCACACGGATCATATCCTGAACCGGAACACCTTCGCTGATCGCAATAACCAGTTTAATGCCAGCTTCCGAAGCTTCAAGTATCGCGTCGGCAGCATATGGTGCTGGTACGAATATGATGGAAGTATTTGCCCCTGTTGCTTTAACTGCATTCTCAACGGAGTTGAAAACCGGAACCCCTTCAACGGTCTCGCCTTCTTTCCCGGGAGAAACACCGGCAACTACATTTGTTCCGTATTCTGTCATACGACCTGTATGAAATTTCCCATCTCGTCCGGTTATTCCCTGAACAACCAGTTTTGTATCTTTATTGACTAAAATGCTCATTTGTATGGTGTTTTATCGTTTACTTAACTCGATTGCCTTTTGGGCTGCTTCACTCATTGAACTAACTGTTGGTAGCCCGGTTTCCTTCAGAATTGCCAAACCTTCCTTTGCATTTGTTCCAGAAAGGCGAACAACAATCGGTACGTCAGTAATGATGATTTCAAGTGCTTTAATCAATCCTCTGGCCACATCATCGCAACGGGTGATTCCGCCAAAAATATTGATCATGACCGATTTTACATTTTTGTCGCTCAACAGGATGTTCATGGCATCAATCACTTTTTGTGGGTTGGAACTTCCGCCAATGTCCAGAAAGTTGGCCGGTGAACCGCCATACAGTTTAATCATATCCATGGTTGCCATAGCCAGTCCGGCGCCATTCACCATACATCCGATGTTCCCATCAAGCTTGATGTATGACAAGCCTTTTTCGTGTGCCGCAATTTCCTGAATTTCCTCTTCATCGGGTTCGCGCATGGCCAGTATTTCCGGCTGACGGTAAAGGGCATTGTCATCAAAATTCATTTTGCCATCAATGGCCAAAACCTCGTTATCCGGAGTCAATACAAGCGGATTAATTTCAGCTAAAGTTGCATCTGTTTCTATAAAAAGTTTGTATAATTTGGTCAGTATGGAGGCTGCTTTTTGTGCCTGTTTAATATTCCCGAAAAGTTGAAGGGCGATATTCCGGGCCTGATAATCCAAAAGTCCGGTTAATGGATTTACCGGATATTTAATGATCTTTTCAGGATTGTTTTTGGCTACTTCCTCAATTTCAACACCACCTTCGGCGCTGGCCATCAAGGTGACTGTTTTGGTGTTGCGATCGTTTACGTATCCCACATAAAACTCTTTTTCAATATCGGCTGCTTTGGTAACGAGTACTTTTTCAACTGTTAAACCTTTGATGGTCATTCCAAGAATTTGTTTGCCGGCATTAATCGCCTCGTCAACATTTCTTGCCAGTTTTACTCCACCGGCTTTTCCCCGGCCACCAGCTAATACCTGTGCTTTTACAACGACCATACAATTAAGCTCTTTGGCAGCATTTTCTACCTCTCTTACAGTATAGCATAATACGTCCGCGGGTACAGGAATGCCATAATTCCTGAAAATTTGTCTGGCTTGATATTCGTGAATCTTCATTTCAAGAAAGATTATTGGTTAATATGATTTTTTTATCAATTTCCGGTTCTGAAATATCGGGTTTTTTTCGAAGAAATATTAGGATCATCTAATTTTATATGAATTTAAATAGTTGGATGTTTCGATGTATCATAAACATCCCAATTACCAGTTAAAAATATAGAACATTTAAATTGCAGTATGGTTTTGATATTTTCAAAAGAATAGTAGAAAAAAGCAGGTGCCTGCTAAATCTGATTAGCGACATTTTCCTAATTCTAAAAAGGGAAGAGAAATGGTGTCCGGATAACTATTTTTAGCCTATTTTTGCTGTTTCTAAAAACAATATTATGCTCGAAGATATTAAACAGGTATTAAGGCAGGAAGCTGAAGCGATTAAAAACATTCCGGTAACCGATTCATACGAAAAGGCGATTAGCATTATCGAAGAACGGGTACACAAACTAAAAGGAAAACTGGTCGCTTCCGGGATGGGAAAAGCCGGACAGATCGCACAAAATATTGCAACTACCTTCAGTTCAACCGGAACTCCAGCTGTTTTTTTGCATCCAAGTGATGCACAACACGGCGATCTTGGTGTGATTCAACCCAATGATGTGCTGTTGTTGATTTCCAACTCCGGAAAAACCCGTGAAATTTTGGAGTTGGTTGAATTGGCAGAAAATCTGCACAAAGACTTGCCGTTGATTGTAATTACCAGTAACAGCAAATCGCAACTGGCTCAATTGGCTGATGTTTGCATTGAAACAGGCAATCCGAAAGAAGTTTGTATTCTTGGCCTGACGCCGAGTACTTCAACTACTGTTATGACTGTAATTGGCGACGTTTTGGTGGTCATGCTGATGAAACGGATCGGGTTTAATAACGAGGAATATGCCAAACGTCATCATGGTGGTTATCTTGGCGATAAATCGCGGATGCAGGCAAAGCAAGCCCCAGCCCAACCATCCCCGCAGGGTAGGGAGTAAAAAATTCCATAATTGAAATTGTAAAACAGAGACTCTTAATCAGCACCTTTTTTAAGTCCCCTCTTTCTGAGGGGTTTTAGGGGGAGGCCAAATTTTTTAAACATGCGCATATTAAAAGAAAACAGTATAGGATTAGTTATTGATATTCAGGAACGTCTGGTTCCGGTAATGGAGGAAAGCGGACAGTTTGTTGAAAATTGTACGAAGTTAATTCAAGGCTTGCAGATTCTCGGTCTTCCATTGCTTGTAACTCAGCAATACACCAAAGGGTTGGGTGAAACCATCGACGAAATTAAAACGGTGGTTCAGGACTTTCAATATATCGAAAAGAAAGATTTCAGTTGTCTCGACGAGCCTGTTGTCGCTGAAAAACTGGCACAGTCGGGTGCAATAAACGTAATCATCTGTGGAATCGAATCGCATGTCTGCGTATTGCAAACAGCCATCGATCTGAAAGGAGCCGGGTACAACCCGGTGGTAGTAATGGATTGTGTTTCGTCGCGCTCGTATGATAATGTAGATCTGGCTTCCGAACGTCTTCGATACGAAGGAATAATGATGACTTCACTTGAATCAGTATTATTTGAACTGACAAGAAGTGCCGGTGCTCCTGAATTTAAAGAAATTTCGAAACTGGTGAAATAAGAAGTGAAATTGCACTGGAAAGAGAACGATTTTCTAAGATCCAAACTAATTTTAGTTTGATCATGCAGCATCTTAAATTTACTTGTTAACTTTTTGAGAACAGCCAGTCCTAAACAAATCTGTTGGTCAATCGTTCTTTGATAAAAATAAATCCAACGATGAATTCACAATCATTAAAGACATACAGGCAGCTTACATCCGGAGAGGAAATTGTAAACAGCATCACCCATGGAATAGGAGCATTACTGAGTATTGCGGCCTTGGTTATTCTGATTATTGTTGCCGGGAAACACGGTGACATCTGGCATCTGGTAAGCTTCTCCATATACGGAAGTACTTTGATCCTCCTGTACCTGTCCTCAACCCTTTATCACAGTTTTACCAATCCGCGTGTTAAAAACCTGTTTGCACGTTTCGATCATGTTTCGATTTTCCTGCTCATTGCAGGAACTTATACTCCAATTCTGCTTGCCTCTGTTCAGGGAGTATGGGGATGGACATTGTTTGGAATCATTTGGGGAGTGGCGTTGGTCGGTGCAGTCATCCGCTCCATTTATCTGCACCGATTCCGAAAATTAATGGTCGCTGTTTATTTGATGATGGGCTGGATGTTTATTCTTGCGGGGAAACAGATTTATTTGAATCTCCCTTCTGCTAGCCTGACATTTCTGGTTTTGGGAGGAATTGCATATTCCGTAGGAGTTATTTTTTATATGTGGCGGAAACTTCCGTATAGCCATGGAATCTGGCACTTGTTTGTTTTGGCCGGAAGTGTACTGCATTTTTTTGCCATTTATTTTAGTGTTTCCTTATCCTGAAATTTTACGAATAAAATCGTTGCTGTTTTTAATAAGGACCACATTTGAAGGTAGCTTTGGCTTATGAATGACGATTTGACGACCGGCAATCAGGATTTTATTTTTATTGAAAACCAGGGATAGATTAGCCAGATATTGTTCCAGCTCTGGTTTTTCGATGGCCTGAATAAATGATGTACAGACGAAATCGAATTTGCTGTTTATTAAAAGATTAGCCAGATCGCCGAAAGGCAGATTTTGCCCCAGATACACACTACGTAAACCAGCCTGTGCTGCCAGAAAATTTGAATAAAGCAATCCGAGTTCATGCCATTCATTTTCATGGAGAAAAAACAAAACAGTTTTTGCTGACTCCATACTCTTAAATTTAGAGGTTTCACTGATTATGCAGTTCCTGACCAGGTTGGACACAAAATGCTCGTGAGCTGCAAAGATCGAACCGGTTTGCCACAAAACGCCAATCCGTTCGAAAAGGGGAAAAATCACCTGTTGCATTGTTTTCGAAAAGCCGCGTTCACTGATAATCTCATTCAGTAACTGCTCAAATCTGAAAGGATCCAGATTGACGGTTTGCAATAACAGCTGATCGATATTTTTTTCCGGATTGATCGAATTTCTGGTTGTCCGAAGAACTTCAGCCTGAAGTTTGGCTTCATCAAATGATGCAACTGTCGATATTTTATAGCCGTTTTTCACCAACATAGCCACATTTAAAATCCTGCGGACATCTTCATCCGAATACGACCGAATGTTGGTGTCAGTCCTAATCGGATCAAGTAGCTGGTATCTTTTCTCCCAGATACGTATTGTATGAGCTTTTATACCCGATAAATATTCCAGATCTTTGATTGAATACTGCATCATAATTTCTTTTTATCAGGAATGAATTCCTAAACAGTGAACCAATTTGATATAAAACGATGAATCTTCCCGCCACAAAAGGGTATTCTGACACTATTTGAAATTCACATTACAACATCGAAATATTGCCTTAAAACAAGCAATACTTCGTTTTGTTCTGAGTTTTACGGAGAATGATGAACAAAAAAAATATCATGTTGGTTACACGATATTGGGAACAAGCTGTTTGTTGATGAATTTTTCAATATTGGCTGAATTGGCAGAAGGGATCCGATCTTTTTGAACGATCGGATCCCTTCGCTTTTATCCGGCACTTGATTCCTTCGAAAAACTCATATTTTCGACCGGAAGAATGAGTGCCATTCCCAGGTAAATCAAAATCAGTGCTGGATTAAAGAATGTAATCCAGGCAAATGCCAGTCTAAAGAATACCGGGTCGAGTTCAGGGTTTACATAGTTTGAAATTCCACTGATTACACCGGCAACCAGTTTTTCGTTTGAGCGTGTTAATCGTTTCATGACTTTAAGTTTTAATTGTTTCTGAATCGTATTGTTTTCTGTTTCTATTCTTTGAGTGAAAGTCCTTCCGGAGTCATTATCCAGGTTTTCCCTGTCATATCCTTATTCCAGATGTTGTTGATATTTTCAAAATCGAAATGCAGCTGACCGAGGTTTGTGTCCAGATGAATCATCTTTCCAGTGGGTACCTTTACCGTAATCTGAACTTCCTGATTCCGCCATTTGGCTTGGTTTTCAATCGTAAAATACGGATCAAGTAAAAGTGTTGAATCTTTGCTGGTGACATTGTATTGAATGCGGTTCAGGTTTCCCTGGATCTCTGCGGCATTTTTGCCCCTGGTTTGCTTTCTGATAACTACTGAAAAATCTGTGGCATCGGTAGCTTCAATCCGGAGGCGTGGATTTCCTGCCAGCACTTTTTCTCCACCTACGGCGACTAAGGTGAAATCTTCGAAGCTGATATTATTTTCAGAATCCATTTTTTCTGGAAGAGTTCCCAATTCGAGATACAGGGTTTTGCATGTTGGGCAGTTGAGCGATGTCCCGGTAGAAACTGTGTTCTTTTGACTGAAATTACTGATTTGTCCTGCGGTTATCGCAATCATCGAAACCAGAGCGACCAGCCAGATTCCGAAAGCGCCCAGCCCAATAAGTTTATTGTTTGTTTTATACCTGAAAACCAGCTTCGTGCCAATAAATAAGATCACTAGCAGCGGAATCCCGATCAGCAATACCAGTAACAAAATGGAAACACTGACCAGGCCTGGACTAACCATGAAGCCCAAAATGCCTGACAAATCAACTTCAGTGTTTAAGCCGGCGGAATGACTTTGAAAAACCGAATTTCCAATTGCCATGGAAACAAGGAAAGTTACAAAGCCGACGAATCCGGTTAATATAAGTAAACTGCCAAAAATAACACCGACGGCTTTCCCCAGTCCTTTAAATGCCTGAACTAAAGTCCGGCCAGTTTGACTGACCACTTCTTTGCCTTTTCGAACCGAGTCGGATTGATTGATTTTAGAGAAGTTTTTTTTGACTTCTGTTACTTCTTCCTGAATTGTCTTCCGGATGTTGGAAATCGTGGCCTCTTCACCTCTCATTTCAAGGCGTTGAGCAGTCGTTTGGGCTTTCGGAACCACAATCCACAAGATCAGATACACGATGGCCGAAATCCCAACACCAATAAAAACCAACAATACAAAGAGAATCCGAAGAAACACAGGATCGATGTTAAAGTAAGCACTCATTCCTGAGCAAACTCCGCCTAAAACCCGGTTTTCAATGTCGCGGTACATTCGTTTTTTTGTTTTCCCGCTATTTGCTTCGGTATGGGGTACTTCTGAATTGTCAGTCTGTTCCGGATCGCTGAAATCTTCAGGCTTTCCCATGCGCTGCATTACTTCATCAACCCATTCACTGGTGACAGCTTCCTGCCCTTCATTTATTTTTTCCTGAAGTAATTCGGCAATTCGCGATTCGATGTCCTGCAAAATTTCCTGACCACCAACTTGTCTTCCGAAGTAACTGTTCAACAGTTGAAGGTAATTCTGTAGTTTTTCAAAAGCGTCTTCTTCGATGTGAAAAACACTGCCGCTAATATTTATTGTGAATGTCTTTTTCATGGCATCTGATTTTTAGGTATTTCGTTTCTTCTTTTAGTTGTGGTCGTTGATATGAAAAACTGCATCAACCAATTCATTCCATGCTTTTTTAAGTTCATCCAGAAAAAACTTACCGGTTTCTGTTAATTCGTAGTACTTGCGGGGTGGTCCCTGAAGAGATTCTTCCCATCGGTATCCCAGGTAACCTTCGTTTTTCAGTCTTGTTAACATGGGGTAGAGTGTTCCTTCCACCACAATCAGATTCGACTTCTTAAGGCTTTCAATGATGTTGCTGACGTAAAGAGGTTCATTTTCGAGTACCTGAAGAATGCAATATTCCAGAACCCCTTTTCTCATTTGTGCTTTTGTGTTTTCCAGTTTCATGATATCTCCTCCCTTGTTTCTTTTAGTTGTTTGGCTTTTTCCTGTTTCTAAGTTCGCACGATTTCTGTTCGGGTTAATTTCCGCGGGAGCCATCTTTTGTTTCCCGTGCATTGAGTTTCAAATGTCCGTTTCTCAATTCTGTTTTGCTGCTGAAGTATTTGTTTTCGAGCATCCAGTCTTCGACTTTCATATTAGTATCCCGGGCAGTAAGTTCCTCTGTTGTGTTATATAAGTTTACCGTGGTCATCCAGTCTTCTACTTTAAGAGCAGGTTCTGCATCAATTTCGATTGATACAAACTGGCTGTTGAAATTCGTATTGTTGATCATTCAGTCTTCCAGATTCAGGGCTTCATCGGTTTCTTCCCTGATCATCCTGGTATTGGTGCTGAAATAAGTTTCATCAGTCATCCAGTCTTCTACTTTAAGAGCAGGTTCTGCATCAATTTCGATTGATACAAACTGGCTGTTGAAATTCGCATTGTTGATCATCCAGTCTTCCAGATTCAGGGCTTCATCGGTTTCTTCACTGATCATACTGGTATTGGTGCTGAAATAAGTTTCATCAGTCATCCAGGCTTCTACTGCAAGTTCTTTATCAATATCAGTCTCACATACAAAAGTTTCAGCAGAAATATAAGTCTTTGCTTCAAGTTCATAATTGATTGCTTCAATTGCAGCATCCACTTTTTCGAATTCAGAGTTTTGTTCTGTTCTCAACAGGACCATGTTGTCGTTGGAGCTGTTGGTTAAAAATTGATCCCAGAAATTCTGGGCTGATAATGTCAGGCTAATTAAAACTAAACTGAAGACAACTGCGCTACCACGTAAAATCATCTTTTTTACCCGACTATTAACTGTTTTCTGAGTGTTGTTTTTTGTTTCCATGACCTGTTTCTTAATTTGTTTATCTGTTTTTGTAAATTATTTTCAATCTCTATGACGCTTGTTTTTTGTTTTGGTTGCATGTTGTATAGTTCTTTTTTTAAAACTCTACCTTCCGTTGCATTGTTATTTGTACTGCAAATATATATCTTTTAAATGGTATCATGCAACACATAGTACCATATATTTTCAATAAATATTTTAATTAGTTTTTAAATGTTTGATAATGAGGTTTTTTGTGATAGTATTTTTGTCAGGTCAGATCTGCGTTTTTTGAAAATTTATGAATTTATTCCCGGTTCAGGTAAAATTAGTCAGGAAATATTTTTCAGAAAAGGATAAAAAGAGGAGTGGGGAAGATTAAAAAGTCATTTTCCAGTGAATTCGACTGATTACATATGATTGTTTTATCTTTGTATTCAAAACGGAACAGAATGTCACTAATAATCGAAGAACAAGATTTAGACAAATTCATCCTGATTGGCGACCGGGTATTAATCAGACCCAAGAATCCACAGGGGAAAACGACTTCCGGATTGTATTTACCACCAACTGTTCAGGAGAATGAAAAAACACACAGCGGTTACGTTGTTAAAGTTGGTCCGGGCTATCCGATTCCTGTACTGACTGATGCCGATGAACCTTGGAAAGAAAAAAAGGATGAAGTCAAATATGTTCCACTTCAGGCAAAAGCAGGTGATCTGGCTGTTTACCTCAATAAAAGCGGTTGGGAAATCGAATTCAATAAAGAAAAATACATTATTCTGCCTCATTCATCCATCCTGATGCTCATCAGAGACGAAGGATTGTTTGAATAGTTAGCAGCAGTTTGACCATACAAAAAACGAATCAATCATTGAACTTACCACAACTTACCATACAAGGAAAAGGCGAGCCATTCTTTTGGCTGCATGGAATGCTGAATTCTGTTGAAGCGGATTCGCTATATTCGATGATTAATCTGAATGAGTTATCGAAAGAGGTTTCAGTGATAAGATATAATTACTGCGACAAATCGGCTGTCGGCAACTATACCTGGCCAGTTCTAACTGACGAATTATTTCGCGTTGCAGATGCTCTTAATTTTAATCGGGTTGTTTTGGGCGGAATGTCGATGGGGTCGGGGACTGTTGTTCATGCCGCGGTGAGATTTCCGGAAAGGGTTAAGGCATTAATATTAGTTTCTCCTCCTCCTGCCTGGGAAATGAGGGAAATGGTAAAAAAGGTATATAAAAAAATTGCCTCTAAAACCAACCCGAACAATATTCCTGAAATTTTGAAAAGGCTTATTCTGCAGAGTGAGGATCTTCCTGGTTTTTTTGAGCAGAATTATCCCGGAACACGGCAACGGTTACTGGAATCCCGCTTAAGTTTTGACCCGCAGTACTATTCCCAAATTTATCTCGACGGGGCAGCTTCCGATTTTCCTTCACGCGAACAAATTGCAGAAATAGACGTTCCAACATTAATTGTAACACTTCCGAATGATGAAAATCATCCGCTTAAAATGGCACAAGAACTTATCGGCCTGATCAAAGGATCAGAATTGTTAGTCATTTCGGATTACGATGATTACCTGAATTTGCAAAATAAGGCCATCGATTTTTTAAATAAAGTTTCGCGAGATAACAAATCGTAAATTTTTATGCCTTTTTATTTTCAAATTGACACGATAGAATCCGCATAATAAGTTTTTTTCATACCTTGCACACGAAAATAAAATAAGTATTAACACATCTAAATATCAGTTATGGAGAGAGTTTCAGACAGAGTAGCTTGTTTATCAGCATCCGCCACCCTGGCTGTGGCCCAGAAAAGCCGCGAGTTAAAGGAGAAAGGCATTGACGTGATCAGTCTTGGAGTTGGTGAACCAGATTTTAACACCCCTGATTTCATCAAGGAAGCCGCTAAAAAGGCGATTGATGATAACTACTCAAGTTATTCACCGGTTCCGGGATATCCTGCATTGCTAAAAGCCATCGTTGATAAACTTAAACGTGACAACAATCTGGAATACAAAACTGATCAGATTATTGTTTCAAATGGAGCAAAACACTCCATTGCCAACCTGTTGCAGGCATTGATCAACAAGGACGATGAAGTCATTATTCCGGCCCCATATTGGGTAACCTACATTGAGTTGGTAAAGCTTAATGAAGGTAAAAATGTGATCATTCCAACGACCGTTGACAGTGATTTCAAGATTACTCCGGCTCAACTTGAAGCTGCCATTACTCCGAAAACCCGCGCGTTTCTGTTTAGCAGTCCAAGTAACCCAACTGGAAGCGTTTATACCAAAGCTGAATTGAAAGCTTTCGCAGCTATCTTTGCGAAAAATCCGAATATCATCGTGATTTCTGATGAAATCTACGAACATATTGTTTACGGCATCAAACACGAAAGTATTGCACAGTTTCCTGAAGTCAAAAATCAGGTCGTCATTGTGAATGGTGTTTCGAAAGCATTTGCCATGACCGGTTATCGCATTGGATATATTGCTGCTCCGGTTTGGTTAACCAAAGCATGTACTAAATTGCAAGGACAATATACTTCCGGACCATGTTCGGTATCTCAGATTGCTTCGGTTGCTGCTATTAATGCACCACTTGATACGGTGTATGCAATGGTTGAACAATTTGAAAAACGTCGTAACCTGGTTCTTTCCATGCTGGCTGAAATTCCAGGTGTAAAAACCAGCAAACCCGATGGTGCATTTTATGTTTTCCCTGACATTTCTTCTTTCTTCGGGAAGTCAGATGGAACAGTAACCATCAATAATGCTGACGATATGGGATTATTTATCCTGTCGAATGCCTTTACCGGAGTTGTTTCAGGCGAGGCTTTTGGCGCTCCTGAATGCATCCGTATTTCGTATGCTGCTTCAGAAGGCGACCTGATCAAATCGTTGACACGCATAAAAGACGCGCTGGCAACTTTGAAATAAAAGGAAATTATCTGTTTAAACTTTCATAGAAAAAGCCTGATGAGATTTTCATCGGGCTTTTTCCATTTTAATAACTGAATAGAAGATATCGCTAATGGCGTAAAACGAGTGATAATAAATGTCTACTGTGGCTATTCGCTGTCTTCTAGGACTTCATTGCCCGATCCATTTCGCGGGTGGCATCTTTCGATTTAAGGGTTTCGCGTTTATCGAAAGTCTTTTTTCCTTTGGCCAGCGAAATCTCCAGTTTGGCCAATCCACGATCGTTGATAAACAGTTTCAACGGAACGATAGTGATACCGCCTTCTTTTGTTTTCTTTTGCAATTTCTCCAGTTCTTTCCGGTTCAGAAGTAATTTGCGGTCGCGTTTGGAAATGTGGTTATTGCACGTGCCTAATTCGTATTCTGAAATATGCATATTTCTGACATACAGTTGATTGAAATAAAAGGCACAAAACGAATCAACCAATCCGGCTTTCCCGCCTCTGATGGATTTAATCTCAGTTCCGTTCAGTTGGATGCCCGCATAAAAGGTTTCAATGATTTCGTAATCAAAAAAAGCTTTTTTATTTTTAATGCTGATTTTTTGTTGTTTTTGTACCATTTCTCTAATGCCTCCTAAATTATCCGGAAGTCAATCTTCTCCTGAAAGAGTTAAAATTGATAAATTATTTTGCTTCCTGATTTTGAACTACAAAAATACATTAATTTGTAGACACAAAAAATACGGATTTCATGCAGAACAAAAAATATAATTTAATCACCATTCTTGGTCCAACAGCTTCAGGAAAAACAAGTGTTGCCGCCCGGATTGCATCGGTACTCAGCGGAGAAGTTATTTCTGCTGATTCGCGGCAGGTTTATCGTGGCATGGATCTCGGAACCGGAAAGGATTACGGCGATTATGTAGTTGAAGGGAAGGCTGTACCTTATCACCTGATAGACATAGTTGACGCGGGTTACGAATACAATGTGTATGAATACCAGAAAGATTTTCTGCGCGTATTTGCTGAAATCAGTGAACGGGATAAACTCCCGGTGATGTGCGGAGGAAGCGGCATGTATCTGGACGCCATACTTAAAAACTACAAACTGATTCAGGTTCCGCTAAACGAGGCACTTCGTGAAAAACTGGCTGATAAATCACTGGATGAACTAACTGAGATCCTGAAATCATACAAAAACTATTTGCACAACCAAACCGATATTGAAAACAGCAAACGAGCTATCCGTGCCATCGAAATTGAAGAATATTACCTGACACATCCGGAAATTGATACCGGGATGCCCGACATCCGGAGTTTGGTTGTTGGAGTGAAGTTCGACCGCTTGTCTCGCCGCAAACGAATTACCAGCAGATTGAAACAACGCCTGAATGACGGAATGCTGGATGAAGTTCAGCGATTACTCGACAGTGGATTAACTCCGGAACAGCTTACCTACTATGGTCTTGAATATAAATACATGACTTTGCACCTTACTGGCCAGCTTTCTTATCAGGAGATGTTCGAAGGTTTGAATATTGCTATCCATCAGTTTGCCAAACGCCAGATGACCTGGTTCAGGAGAATGGAAAAACAAGGCGTTGAGATTCACTGGCTCGATGGATATATGCCCCTGGATGAGAAGATTGAAAAAATTATGGAATGGTATTCAAAGAAATAGATTTTAGTTGGTTTTTAGGTGTAGAGACGCAAGGCCTTGCGTCTCTACTGAAATGGAATGCATTTAAACTCTTATTCTCCAATTAATACGCATGACGCACAAATCAGCTCCATCTGATTCGCGTACCAAACAATTCAGGTATTCATGTTCTGAAATTTGCTTGCGGGTAACTGCAATTCTGGCGTCAGATTGTCCTTCCTTCAGGTAATTTACTTCAAGTTCCGCAGGTTCATAACTGTTCAAAAATTCAATTCCGTAGTCATCCAGCACACGCTCCACATATTTAACACTGTTGAAATGCTGATTGATATCCAGATCGCTGAAAAGTACCGGATAAAAATTGGTGACTTCAGCATGTAAATCAGGTTTCACTCGTTTGGGTGCCCGACAGGCATTGGCATCGATACGTTTGGGGAAAGTTGACCTGAATTCACTGAGCCGGAATATTTTGTGAGTTTCCATATCCAGAATCAGCCAGGCAGAACTGGCCCGCAAAAGCACTTCACCCTTTTCGTTTTCGACTATGTATTCGCGATAGGCATATACGCCATCTGTTCCGGCCGACCAGGTATTCAGACTGATTTTATCCTGCCATGCCGGATATTTTTCAACCTGAAAATACATACGGGAGAGGACCCAAAACAGATTGTTACTTTTGAGACTATCATATCCCCAGTCCATAACCTGAGCATGTGCCCAGGCAGCTTCGATCAGGATATTAAAAAGAGAAGTAATTGATGCCTGACCGTATTGATTGGTGTGATACGATTTTATGGTGAGCTGTTCCTGATATTTTTCCATTTCTATTGGAGTATTTTAAACCTTTGTGTAAAAGTATTGTTGAGTTTTGAATTACCAATCGATTTAACGACTTTTGCACAAATTATTTAACAAATGGAAAAAATTATTATAAAAACACCTGAACAGATTGACGGCATAAGGAAAAGCAGCAAATTGGCAGGACAAACGCTGGAGTTTATTGCTGAGTTTGTGAAAGAAGGTGTATCAACCGAATTTTTAGATCAGAAAATCGAAACCTATATCCGCGAGAATGGAGCAATACCGGCAACACTTGGATATGGTGGATTTCCCAAATCATGTTGCATTTCGCTTAACGAAGTTGTATGTCACGGAATTCCGGATGAAAATACGATTCTTCGAAACGGCGACATTTTAAATATCGATGTAACCACCATTCTGGATGGCTATTTTGGTGATACCAGCAAAATGTACACTGTTGGTGAAGTTTCACCGCTTGCTCTTGAATTAATTGAAGTAACCAAACATTCTTTGGATCTGGGCATTCAGCAGGTAAAACCGGGTAATCAATTTGGAAATATTGGGTTCGCGATTAATAAGTACGTTAAATCAAAAGGATTCAGCGTGGTTTATGAGTTTTGCGGACATGGTGTTGGAGTTGAGTTTCACGAAGAACCACAGATTGATCATGCTTCACGACGAAATACTGGTCCATTTATGAAACCGGGGATGATTTTTACGATTGAGCCTATGATTAATGAAGGCAGACCAGGAGCTGTTGTCGATAAAACAGACAAATGGACCGCCAGAACAGTTGATAAAAAACTTTCGGCACAGTTTGAACATACGATCCTGATTACTGAAACCGGATTTGAAATACTGACTGACGTTACCGGAGAATACTAGACGATCCTCATTTTAAAGCAGAGACGCGTAACTGAGCGTCTCTGCTTTAAATTTTTACAGGTTCGGATATAAAATATTTTTAGATTTTTGACAAGCCCATTTCCCCGAGTGCAATAAGATTGCGGCAGCTTTGCTCGTTTCGTTTAGTCAGGTCATCATCCCAAATCTGCAAATCAGGCAATGAAACGGCAAAATAATCCATTTTAAATTCATCGTTCAGGTGTAACTTTCCAAAGCTGATTAATTTTCCAAAGCGTTCTGAAGCCTCATTTCTCCGATCAAGTTTAATCAAGGCTAATCCCTGAAAATAGATTGTTTCCGGGTTCTGATCGTTGTAGAAAATCGCAGCCGATGGTTCATCCAATCCGGTCGCTGCCTTTTCCCAAAACTGACTGGCTTTTTCAGTTTCACCCAAGCCATCAAAAGCATTTCCCAACCAGTAAAAAATTTCGTTTTCCTGTGCTCCTGGAAGCTTGCCTTCACCCATATTTTCAGGATAAACCTGAGCTTTGTTTAGTAAATCAATAGCCTTTTTATACTCTTTATTTCGGATGGCTTTCGTTGCTGTTTTAGTCAAACTGAATATGTATTGACCGGTAACTTTTCCTTCACCACCTTCCCACGGATGAAACTTTCGGCACATGATCAGTTCAAAAGCTTTTTGGTGTTTACCCAAAGCATTGTTTAAAGCAATATGCTCGAGGTATAAATCATCACGATCCAAAATCAATTCAGGATACTTTTCCAATTTCCGCAACCGATCTTCATAAGAATAATTCAGGCGCTTGTACAACTGATCGAGTTCCATTAAAATTCGCGAATCGGTTTCATCCAGTTCAAAAGCTTTTTCGAGTTCCGCCAGTGCTTTTTCAGGTTCATTTTGTTTATTGAAATAGGCCAGCGCCAGATTCCTGTGCACCGTCGGGAAAGAATCATCCAGTTTTACCGACAATTCCCAATTTTCAACTGCCTCTGGGTATTGTCTTGCGTTGTACCAGAAATTACCCAGATAATAAGGAGCTTTGGAATCTTTAGGATTTTGAGTTTTTGCCCATTCCAATACTACAACTGCCTCGGGTTGGTTTGGAAAGCAATAATCAGGACAAGCTTTTGATGCTTCTGAAAGTGTGTTTTCAGCAGCAGTCAGATTGCCATTTTTAGTTTCGAACCAGGCTTTGAAGTAAAGCGCCATAGGGTAAACCTGCTTTTCTTTCTGTTCATCAATTCCGATGTTCATCAATTCGATCGCTTCTTCAAAGAGTCCTGCCGCAGCAAAATCCAGAGCAAATTCGATATAATTATGGATGTTGCCCCGAATGATTTTTTTTAATTCTTCACAAGCAAGAGGGTTTTGAACCCTGTCAGTGGTCAGAAGATACCTTTCGAACAAAACTCCAAAATTGAATTGATCCAATTTCAGCGTTTCTTCAATCAGTTTTTCTGCTTCGGAAATTTTTCCCAGTTTCCTCAGCATACTTACTTTCAGTTGGCGAGCCTTCTGGTTATGCCAATTGCGAATCAGCGAACGATCGATGAGCCCGAGAGCTTCCTCATAGTTTTGTTTTTTTGATGAAATCCTTGCAAGCTGAAAATAGCCACTGTCCATCCAGGCCGCATTCCAGACCGATTTATAAAAGACATCAAAAGCTTCATCGTCCTTTCCCTGATAACTTAAAGCCAATCCCAGGTTAAAAAACGGTTCTCCGTCAATCGGGTTCGGATTGCGTTGTGTAAGGGTTTCGATGGCCGATTTGAAGTACGATTCTGCTTTCACAAATTGCCCCCGACGCAGCAGCCACAAACCCATCGCATTGTTGCAACGGCTATCTTTTGGATCGCGACGCAGCGCCTCAAGGTAATAATCCCGCGGATCGTAAGTCGCATGGCGGTATTGTTCCAGATGCAAACCAGTCAGGTATAATTGTTCGTTACTTTCAATTTCTTCCGGAAGTTTGGCGGCTTTTGCTGCTTCCGGAATTTCTTTTTTTATGTCTGATTCAGGTTTCCAATCCACCAGAATTTTCCCTTCTGAAGTCAGAATTGCAATTTCAATTGTTTTCGGGTCAGCCTCCTGAATTTCAATTATTTTTTCATAAGAGATCGCCGGATGAAAATCGAATGAATCTTCCATCAGGATATTTTCTCCGGATTTCAGTATTATTTTTCCCGAAGGATAAGTAGCCAAAGTATAAGCTTTTACTGTTGCTTTGCCGTTTTCAATTTCAAGATTAACCATGGCTTCTTTGGTGGCGTTTTTCACCACACCCAAATCTCGGTATGGCATAAAATACTGCGAGAATGATTTTTCTTCTCCGGGCATCAACCACGAAAAATCAGGTTGGTTATCGGTATAAACTCCGCACATCAGCTCAATATATGGTCCATCTTCGTCGGTGAGGTTGCGGTCCCAGGCCCGTCCAAAATCACCATGTCCCCATGTCCATTGTTTTTTGCCAGGTGACACATGGTGATTGGCTACATGCAGCAAGCCACCTTTGCTGTCGTTTTCGTAGCCGCCTACAAAATTGTGCTTCGAATTAACAGCCATGTAAGAAGTAGGTACCGGAATGTTTTTGTACCGGGAGATGTCGGTTCCCGGAGAATAATCGACCTTGTAGTAAGTTCCTTTGGCAATCGGGAACTCTGAAACATCGCGCTTTCCATGATCAAAAACCGCATTTACATCCGGTGGAAAAACCGACTGGTAATCATCGTTGACCTTCACCGCCGGATTTGCCCACCACAAAAAGGTTTGCGGCAAATCTGTCCGGTTAAATAATTTTACTTTGATTTCGAGATATGCTTTATCCGGATGCAAAGTGAAACCGGCCATTCCTCGGGTACGAAACATACGCTCCAGCTCGCTGCACCAAACGGTTACGCTGCCATCCGCATTTTCTTCAATGCAGTGATCAACAGCCTCGAAGGTTGACGGACGATGATGCTGTGGCCAGTTAAATTCAATTCCGCCTGAAATCCAAGGGCCGGTTAAGCCAACCAATGCCGGCTTAATTACCTGGTTGTAATATACAAAATGTCGCTGTTTGGTTTTATCGAATGCCATTTGAATGCGACCACCCAATTCGGGCAAAATCATAATTTTCAGATATTGGTTTTCAATGAAAACAGCATTCCATTCTTTGTCAACCTTTTCATCCTGAATTTTCTCGATTACCGGATGCGGATAAACCACACCACTGCTTCCCTGATAAACACGTTTTTCGAGAAACATCGGATTTTTTTCCGGTTTTCCGATTCCGTATGTTGGGATCATTACTTTTTCGTACCAGGCTGAAGCCTCCCCCAACCCCTCCGAAGGAGAGGCGTTTTGGGTATCGCTAATTAATTTTGTCATTGTCTTTATTCTAAAGCCTCTCACAGCCCCTCCCCAAAAGGGGGTGAAAGAAATTGGTTTCATTTATTTTTTCCTTAGTCTCAGAATCCATCCGGACCTTCATTGCCCTACTCCCTTCCATTTTGGGGAAGGGCTGGGGAAGGGGCTAGATTTTTTTTAGGTTTTCAGCTTCTATTTCCACCTCCGGATTAAATTTTCCGCCTGCCATATACTTCTTCAGGCTGAAAAGCAGTTGCTGAGCTTCAGGACGAGAGTTCAAATCGGTCTGCAAATCAATTCCGGAAACCAGTAGTTTACCTTTACCTACTTTGGCTTCGAAAACCAATGCCAGTGGTCGGTTTGTGACCCAGTCGTCGATTACACGAACAATGGGTTTAATTTCTGATGGAAAACTGCTGATGTTGATTGCTCCGGAATGGCTCATAGCATCCCACCATTGCCAGTTGCTGTGGTATTCGGTTGGGAAATCGGCCAGTGCCGGATGATTTGGATTGCACAAAATCCCTAAAGTATGCGGAGCTTGTCCATGTGTCCAGGCAGTATTCCAAAAGATACTCGAAAATCCGATTTGAATGTCGCCACCCATTTCTTTTGAAAGTGTTCCCTTTTTTAGATTTAACAAAACAGAACCTCCATTCTGAAGAAATTGAGCCGTTTGAACATCCAGTTTCTGAACGATCCGGATATTTTCTTCTCCTGAAATCGCTTCTTTTTTCGCCGGATAAACCCAGAAATCCCAACTGTTGCTCAGGCTGTCAATCCCAATTTCAAGCGTCATTTTTTCAGGAGTAGTTATTGAAGCCAAGGGAAACGAAACATCTCCCAATTTAAATGCATTTCCCAGCGGAATATCGGTTTGTGCAAGTTTGCCGGATTGAATTACCTGTCCGGTTTTATTCGTGATTTTCCATTCCGGAGTACAGGATGTGATCGGACCATCGCCATAGTGGGCAATCTCAACTGCTGCTTCAAAGGTTTCGTCGTTGGTGAAGATTCGTTTCTTCAAGCGTGCCAAAGGAACTGTCGAGTTGCAGAAACGCTTGTACTCAGCCGGTGAAATGTATCCTTTTTCGTCCCAGAAAGCATCCAAGACTCCCACCAAAGCAGTTCCCTGACCAGGGAAATCGTGCAAATCGAGTAACTGGAAACCACCAAAATGTGGTGTACGCAAAGCTGCTTCAATATCGGCTTTATAACACAAGGCCTGTAATTTCCCTGAAGCTAGTAAAAAGCTGTCGGCCTGTTGCTCCATGCCATGATCTTTAAGCGTTTCCTGAAAAAGTTCGAAATTACGGGCACGCATCACACCATCATATTTCTTAATTTCTTTGAAATTCGGGTAAACACACCATTGTCCGATTTCATGACTCACAACCGGTTGAGGAAATCTGGAGTTAAAAGAACTCCAGTCATAATCGGTACTTGGTGCTTTCGAATTTATAATACTGCCTAAGCCTTCTCCCCAATGCTGAATACGTGGCTCCGAGTCACTGATGTAATCGTTCACCGGCAAATTTGGCCAGCCAGCTCCTGAAGTGTAAATCCTGCGGCTGTCTTTGTTTTTCCAGAAGTTCACAAACTCCGTAAGGAAGGGAATCTGATTGGCCCCTCCGGGTTCATTTCCGTAAACCATCATACAAAACGAAGGATGGTTCCCATAAGCTTCAACCATTCGTTCACTCTCTTGATATACGTATTTGTCAAACGGCTTTCCGTCGCCAATAGTGGTCGATTGATTGGCCCAGGAAGAACATTCAACCTGAAGGTAAAATCCGGTTTGGTCAGCAGCATCGAAAGCGGCTGCGGGTGGACACCAGGAATGGAAACGCATGTGATTTAATCCATGTGCACGACAAACATTAAAAATCCTCAACCATTCATTTAAGTCAGTTGCCGGATACCCGGTTTTCGGGAAAATGGCACATTCCAGCGTGCCGCGAAGAAAAGTAGGTTGTCCGTTTATTGTCAGTTGATTTCCTTCTGCTTTAAATTTCCGCATTCCGAAAGTGGTCGAACGGACATCTGTTTTTCCTGAAGTTTGATCTGCCAGGCTGGCTTCCAGCGTATAGGTATTCGGATGGAATTCATTCCAAAGTTTCACATCGCTTCCCATCGAAAGATTCATTTCCAATATGTTTTCACCTTCCTGCAACTCAAAATCATTCGATTTATTTGTTGATGTTCCGTTAACTGCCAGATTCAACTTTACAGAACTTGCTTTTCCGCTTGGATTCAGAACCTTTACTTTTACTGCAACCGTATTTTTCTGAATATCAGGATTAACCTGTATCGCCTGAATGTGAATCGCCGGGCGTGCTTCCAGATACATTTGTCCCACTATCCCGTTCCAGTTGGTTTGGGTATGGTCCGAAATACTGTGCGAATTAACTCCCGGATCAATATCTTTCACCCGGTTATCAATGCATAAAGTCAGTCGATGTTTCCCGGGTGTAATTACTTTACTTAAATCATATTGATGCGGAGTTCCAAGCGAATTTTGCATACCTACCTCTATGTCGTCAACCCACAAGCGACTTTCCCAATGGCAGCGTTCAAGGAATAATTCAACAAACTGTTCGTTCCAGTCTTCCGGAATAGTCACTTCTTTTTGATACCATGCTGCACCTTTATAGTACTTCAGCGGTTGCAGCCAAAATGGGATTTTAATGTTTCCCGGTTCACGAAATTTAGCATATTCCGGATTTTTGTAAAAAGAGCTGTCAACGATTTGCCCTGTCCATGGGGTAGTTAGTGTTATTTCGTCACCCTTTCCGTTTGAGGTCATCGATCCGGGCAAAATTAAGCTGTCATTCAAGGTCTGATTGAACCAGGCTTCAGAAATTCCTTTGTCTTCCGGATCAACGGCAAACTGCCAGGTTCCGGAAAGATCCATTTTCTGTTGTTTTTCTTTTTGCTGACAACCCAATGCCAGAAATGTCAGAACTATGGCTATTAGTTTAAAAGATTTGGATTTTTTCATTTTTCATTGTTTATTGGTTTATATACGATTTATCAGGTTCAGAATTAAATAACTATCCAATTTCCCGTTCAATTTCTTCCAGCGATTTTCCTTTGGTTTCCGGAAGCTTTTTCAGGATAAACAAAAATCCTGAAAGGCAGATAAATCCATACAACCAGAAAGTACCGCTTGCATTCAGCAATTTATTCAGGATTGGGAAAGTATACGTTAGCACAAAACAGGCACTCCACAACGCTGTAGTCGCGACAGCCATAGCAGCCCCACGGATTTTATTCGGGAATATTTCGGACAGTACAACCCAGGTGATCGGTGCCAATGTCATAGCATAAGTGGCAATGGCAAGCATTACCAACACTAAAATTGCCAGACCTTTCAGTTCAAAAAAGTAACTTGTTCCGAGCACGAAATAAATAACAGCCAACCCAAATGATCCCAAAAGCATTAGCTTGCGGCGTCCCCAGCTATCAACCATCCGCATTGCAAGAAGAGTAAAAACGAGATTAACAGTACCGGTAATCACAACATTAAACAGCATATCGCCAACGGAATAACCCGCGGAGGTGAAAATCTCTTCTGCATAATTGAAAATCACATTGATGCCGCACCATTGCTGGAAAACTGCCAGAACAATCCCGAGAACTAGCATTGGACGGATTTTCTTTGCGGTCAATGCTTTCCATTCAACTTTGGTATTCGACTCTTTTAAAGTACCGGCAATATTTTTTTGTTCCTGAAGAGCATATTCACGACCACCAATCCGTTCCAGAATTTTCAGTGAGCCGTCCCATTTACCTGATTTTGCCAGAAAGCGAGGACTTTCAGGAATGAGAAATGCAAGAACGAAAAAGGCAGATGCGGGAATCGTTTCCGCCCAAAACATCCATCGCCAGCCCGTTTGTCCATTCCACGATTGCAGAATTTCTAAGTCAGTTGCATCTCCGGAAACCTTATCTGCAATCAGAAAATTGAGCAGTTGTGCAGCCAGAATACCGATTACAATGGTTAGCTGGTTGACAGAAACCAATCTTCCACGCATTTGTGCCGGTGAAATTTCGGCAATATACATGGGAGAAATCGCCGATGCCAAACCGATCCCCAAACCTCCAATGAGGCGATAAATGATGAATGGAGTAAATTGGTTCGCTGCACCAGTTCCGAAAGCCGAAATCGTGAATAGGGCAGCAGCCGCAATTAACGGAAGTTTGCGCCCGTAGCGATCGGTGAACCAACCGGAAGACATGGCGCCGAAAAGACAGCCAACCAATGCGCTGCTCATGGCCCAGCCTTGTAAATATGGAGAACTGGCGATATCGAAAAACCGTTCGTAAAAGGGCTTGGCACCACCGATTACGACCCAGTCGTAGCCGAACAAGAGTCCACCCATAGCTGATACCAGCGTGATGCCCAGAATAAATTGTTTGTTGAATTTTACTGATTCCACATTGATTAAATTTAGTTGAAACAAATATAGGATAGCAACGGACCAAATGAAATGAACAATTTTATGAATTTATGGATTATTTTATCATTTATATATTTTTAGTATAATCTTTTTAAGCATGTGACAAAACCAGTTTAATGCTGAAAATTAGCTTATTTTGTACGTAAGTAAAATTGAAGTAGAATTTCAACAGACCTGTAATATTGATAATCCTGTGTTATTTCAATATTTTACTGAAGAATTAATTTCTTCAGTAAAAAAAATATAAAATCGATCATGAAGAAGGAAGATGGATTCCCAGGTCAACTCAGTTTTGTGCTTCCGGATAAAATTACCGGATTAATCAAAGTGAACCCACTGATTTCAGACTTATATCTTACCGATATTGGCTATTATCCTCATGCAAAATACCATTTCAGGGAAAGGCCATCTGGCAGCACTCAGCACATCCTGATTTATTGCGTGGAAGGAGAAGGTGAAATCTGGCTGGGTGAAATGAGGCATGTTCTTCCCGCTGATCATTTTTTTATTATTCCTTCAGGAATGACGCATGCCTATCGTTCGGATGAACAAAATCCCTGGTCTGTATACTGGATTCATTTTTCAGGAGATAAAGCTGGATTATTTGCACAGACTGCCTGCCGTGTCATGCCTGTTGAGCGTAGTAAAAATTCGCGTATTAGTGAACGACTTGATTTGTTTTCGGAGATTTTTCGCAACCTTGACCGTGGTTTCAGTAATGAAACACTGGAATATGCTAACCTTTGCCTGGGGCATTTGCTGGCTTCATTTACACACCTGAACCAATTCAGAGAAATTCGAAAAACAGAAGAAAACGACCCGGTTGCTCAAAGTATCAATTTTATGCTCGAACACCTGAACCGGAAGTTGAAACTGGAAGAAATTGCTTCGGAAACCGGATTGTCGGCTTCACATTATTCGCGTCTTTTCCAAAACAGAACCGGACATTCGCCCATCGATTATTTTATTCAGTTAAAAATTCAACGAGCTTGCCGTTTGCTCGACAACTCCGGATGGATGATTGCCGATGTATCGCGCGAAATGGGTTTCGACGATCAGTTTTACTTCTCCCGCGTGTTCCGTAAAGTAATGGGAATGTCGCCGGGAGAATACAGGAAAAGAGGAAGTTGAATTTGCATGTATTTGTAAAGATATTCATACAAAAGAAATAAGTCGGAAATTGATTTTATTCTGAACAAAGAAATAGCTTTTGAGGTTAAACAAAAAACACTGGAATCTGATTTGAAAAAACTTCAACGTATAGCAAATGAGATCGGAATTGAAAAGCAATTTCTGATTAGCAATACAGTGTCCGAAATTGAAAACACGGTTTATCCCTGGTTTCTGTAGTCAAAATGATTGTAATTTCATCCATATAAAACAAATCCACCATGAAATTTGGACAAAGCGAGAATCCTGAATTTATTGATTTCCGGCTACCTGCCGATGATCCGAAAACAGAAGAAATCCTTAAGCAAAAAAATCAGGAGAAACCGATGAATGTTTATGTAGGATGTGCCAAATGGAACAAGCAAGATCTGAAAAATTTTTATCCGCGTGGAACAAAAGACGAATTAAGCTATTATTCAAATCAATTTAATTCGATTGAACTGAATGCCACATTTTACAGGATCCCAGGCCGGGATCAGGTTATCAATTGGAAAGATAAAACACCGGAAGGGTTTAAGTTTTTCCCTAAGATTAATCAGACCATCAGCCACTTCCGCAGATTAAACGACGTACAGGCACTGGTTGAAGAGTATTGCGACAATATAAGCAACTTCGAAAATAAGCTGGGCATGGTATTCCTTCAGTTACACGATAATTTTGGGTATAAAAACTACGATAAACTGGTGAATTTTATCGAAAATTTCCCGAAAGCTATTCCATTGGCCGTTGAGTTGCGAAACACCGATTGGTTTAACAAAGCTGCTGTTTCTGCCGAAGTCTGCCAATTATTCGAAAAACATCAAATTTCAAATGTTTTAGTCGATACAGCCGGCCGGCGCGACTTACTTCATATGAGGATGACAACGCCCCAGGCTTTTATTCGTTATGTGGGCGCCAACGATCCGCAAAGCGATCGCGAACGCCTGGACGACTGGATCGAACGCCTCAAAAAATGGGTTGATCAGGGACTTCGGGATATTTACTTTTTTGTGCACCAGAATCTTGAGATGGAATCACCATTTCTGGCAGCCTATTTTATAGAAAGGCTGAACAAGGAATTCGGCTTGGATTTGCATTTGCCCAAACTCATCGGGCCATCTGATAAGTCTGCGCCAACCTTGCCCATCTAACTGATCACCGAATTTTGGGTTTGTATTAAAAATTATTCCTCCCGTCACATCATCCCTGTCAGATGTTTGTTTTTTTGTCAATCAGATAGAGGTTTCTTTCGGAAGAATTACGGAAATTGAGTTCAGCAAGGAACCCTGCCAGAAATAGTTGAGTGCCGATAATCATGGCAGCGAGCGAGAGGTAAAAATAAGGGCTGTCGGTGACGCGTGGTGCCAGTTCATTGTTGATGGAGTGGATGATTTTTTGTGAGCCTACCCATACTGCAGAAGCAAGGCCAAGCAAAAAGATAAGCGTGCCGAGCACCCCAAAGAAATGCATGGGACGTTTACTGAACTTCGAAATAAATATGACCGAAAGTAAATCGAGTGGTCCCCGGATAAAACGTTCCATTCCAAATTTGGTGGTTCCGAATTTGCGTTCCTGATGCTGAACCACTTTTTCGCCGATTTTTTTAAAGCCGGCCCATTTGGCAAGAACCGGGATGTAACGATGCATGTCGCCATACACTTCAATGGTTTTAATCACTTGTTTCCGGTAGGCTTTTAATCCGCAGTTAAAATCATGAATTTTAATTCCTGTCAGTCGCCGGGCAGTCCAGTTGTAAAATTTACTAGGAATATTTTTCGAAAAAACAGGATCGTAACGTTTTTTCTTCCATCCGGAAACAATGTCATAGCCATCTTCGGTGATCATGCGGTACAGTTCCGGTATTTCTTCCGGACTGTCCTGAAGATCGGCATCCATGGTGATCACCACATGGCCTTCAGCCTGAGCGAAACCGCAATACAAACCCGCTGATTTTCCGTAGTTGCGCCTGAATTTAATTCCTTTGATGCATGAATTTTGCCGACTGAGTTGCTCGATCAGTTCCCATGAGTCATCGGTACTTCCATCATCAATCAAAATAATTTCGTACGAAAAATGATGAATTGCCATTACTTTGTCAATCCATTCTGTTAATTCAGGAAGCGATTCTACTTCATTTAAAAGCGGTACAACTACGGAAATATTCACTCAAAAAAAATTAGTTTGAAAAAAATGTTTTTGGGTTCTCAGAGACTGTCTCGATTTATAGAAACGGTTTAATCTTCAGATGTTACTTCTTGCATGTCTTCCTCAAAAGCATCTTCATCGGGTTGCTTTTTTGCCCAGATTGAAGTGATCAAAGATATGATTGTTCCAATAAGTACAGAACCGAATAATCCCATGATTGACATCCAGCCTGGTGTAAACATTTTTGCCGTCATTGACATGGCTACTTCAATCTGGTCTTCACTCATACCTTTTTGTAACATGGCTTCCTCCTGAACGGTCTTCAATTGATCAATTAAGCTTGTATCAACAAATGAGTATAAGATGATCGTATACAGTGCGGTTACGATTCCACTAAAAAGCATAATCGCCACCCCAAATCCAAACGCCTGACTATATGAAATCGTTCCGTCTAATTCTTTGTTGCGGTAATTGACCTGAGCAATAAATATACATCCGGGATATAGAATAAAAGATAAGTAGCCCAATGTTTTATTCGTAGTTTGGCCGGTAACATACAGTATTACAGAGTAAAAAGTAAGTATTACACCAATGTAAAGGCCATAGATCATTGCTGATTTCCAAAAAGTTGATTTTTCTTCCATAGTGGTTTTTGGTTTTTGATTAACAAATATATTTGATTTTATCGACAGCACATCATTTTCCTAAAATTAAATGACTGAATAATTGTTTATTCCCGGTAGCAGGTTTACTTCAACCCATGAATTAATCTGATAATTCAAACACCTCTAATCTTCCATTTATAGGGTTTGTTCGGTATTCCGTGATTTTTTTTGATTCAATAGGTGGTTGAGCGCTAAAGGATTAGTTTTTGGGATTGAAAATAATTACAGGCAACTGGTGAATTCATTTGCGGGTAATACATTTTTTTCTACTTTTGTCGCCGGGTAAGTCCTGTACGACTAGCTCCCATCGAATTCCTCCAGGGTCGGAAGGCAGCAAAGGTAGATGGTTGAGCGGTGCGATGCAGGTAGCTTACCCACTTTTTATGCCGAATTAGCTCAGTTGGCCAGAGCACGTGATTTGTAATCTCGGGGTCCTCAGTTCGAATCTGAGATTCGGCTCATTGAATAAAAAGTTCTTGAAATATTGATTGGGGAGATACCAAAGTGGCCAACTGGGGCAGACTGTAACTCTGCTGGCGTACGCCTTCGTAGGTTCGAATCCTGCTCTCCCCACAAGAACGAATATTGGAATGATAGAATGGTGAA
>Ga0209386_1000067_pt1 | contig 54123 bp, 49 predicted proteins | sample NGEPertwo_FD_184510 | JGI IMG/M metagenome (GOLD analysis project Ga0209386, IMG submission 184510) | Arctic peat soil microbial communities from the Barrow Environmental Observatory site, Barrow, Alaska, USA - NGEE Permafrost154B-two... | ecosystem: Environmental > Terrestrial > Soil > Wetlands...
AACAAAGTTAGCGGTTGTTGTCAAGGATTATTCTACATATTTTAAGAAGAATTTAACTATTTTTTCTCTGCTTGTATTAGTGCTTCTGTCAATAATAATTATAGTATAACCGGGTGAGGAATGCAAGGGAAAGACAGTATCGAGTATCTAGTATACAGTATAGAGTTAAGAAAGAGAAAGAAAAGATAGAAAAAAGAGGCAGAAATAATTTGTAGAGCATATAGCGTATATGGGATAGCAGGTAGTATAACAAGCTAAAAACTTAAAGCGAAAAACTAAAAACCATAATTTAAAATTTAAAACCTTTTTACTATATACTCGATACTACCTGTTATATTATTTAATAACTAATTTTATAAAATTTAGTCTTCCGATTTTTAAAATCATACCTTCTTCGACAGCCAAGTCAAGATTGGGGTCACTTACCTTTTCTCCATTGATTCTTACTCCACCCTGCTCAATCAATCTACGGACTTCACTTTTACTATCTACTACTCCAGCTAAGGCAACAAGTTTAGTAAACCAAATTTTTCCTTCTTTTAAATCATCTTTCTTTAAAATTAATTCTTTTATTTCTTCCGGAAAAAGTTTATTTTTAAACACTTTTTCAAATTCTTCCTCTGCCATAGTTGCGGCACTCTGTCCATGATAAAGTGTAACAATTTCTCTGGCTAATTTCTTTTTCACATCCCGGGGATGTAAATTATTATTTTCTAAACCCATTTTTATCTTATCAATCTCATTTAAAGGAACATCGGTTACTAATTCAAAATATCTAGTCATAAGATTATCAGGGACAGACATAGTTTTGCCATACATTTCTTGAGGAGGTTCATTAATCCCAATATAATTGTTTAAGCTTTTGCTCATTTTTTCTACTCCATCTGTTCCCTCAAGAAGAGGCAGGGTGATAATAACTTGCGGTTCCTGGTTGAATTCCCTTTGAATATCTCTGCCCACCAATAAATTAAATTTCTGATCTGTGCCTCCTAATTCAATGTCTGCCTGTATAGCGACAGAGTCATAGCCTTGCATTAAAGGGTACATAAATTCGTGCATACCTATTGGTTTACCCTCTTTGTACCTGTTTGAAAAATCATCTCTTTCTAACATACGGGCAACTGTATATTTTGAGCAAACTTTTAAAACTTCCGAGAAAGAAAGTTTCCCCAACCAATGACTATTGAATACTACTTTGGTTTTTTCCGGATTTAATATTTTAAAAACTTGTTTCCTATAAGTCTCTGCATTCTTTTTAACCTCTTCTTCAGTCAACTGTTTTCTGGTTACTGATTTACCGCTTGGATCGCCAATCATTCCGGTAAAATCGCCAATCAAAAAATAAATATCATGTCCCAGGTCTTGAAATTGTCTCATTTTTCGCAGACCTACCGTGTGTCCCAAATGTATATCCGGCGCATTAGGATCAAATCCTTGCTTAACCCGAAGGGGTCTTTTTTCTTTTCTCGATTTTTCAATTTTTTTTATCAATTCTTCTTCGGAGATTATTTCTTCTGTGCCTCTTTTAATTATCCTTAATTCTTCTTTAATATCCATAATAAATTACCCCGCTTCATAAAATAAATTCATAAAATAAAAACATTAAATATTTTCTATTACAATTCATTCCCTTATTTCTTGTTTGCTATTCCAACCCTAATCTCTTTTTGTTCTTAATTAATAAAATCAATAAGGGATAGCCCAGGACATAACATGCAATAACTTCCCCTATACCGATATACAATACAGTTACCCAATAAGGTAAGTCGAAAAGTAAATTTAAATAAATACTCACCCCAAATGCATTTATCAATACAGGAGGAAGGGGCGCTAATTTAGGATTTTTTACTTTGTAAGTTAAATATGCTGCAATTAAAGTACAAAGGCTTCCTCCGATTACATCTACCATCCCTAATGGCCCAATAAAATTTGCTAAAATACAACCTAAAAATAATCCCATAATAGCTGATGAGTCAATAAAGGGAAGAATTACTAAGGCTTCTGCAATTCTCACTTGAATAGGGCCATAACTTATTGGAGCAAATATAATATTAAGAACAACGTAAATCGCTGCAATCATGGCTACACGAACCAAATAGTTGAGTTTGATCATATCAAAATATTCCTATAGTAAATATATTTAATTTTTGAAATTATAACATAGATTTAATGCTATTAAAAGGATGAGTAAAAACACTTTACTAATTTTTGTATAATTTTGTGATATAATATTATTCAGAAGCGTAGAACGAAAAACACAAAACTATAACTCAAAACTAAAAACGAAGAAAGAGGTTTTGAATTTTGAATTATGGTTTTTCGCTTTAAGCTTTTAGTCTAACACAATACGCAATACGATATACGAAAAAAGGAGTTTTGCTTTGTCAGTTAAAAATAAACCAAAGAAATCTTACTATATTTCTTCATCCAAAAAAATATTATTGATAATTCTAATTTTTGCCCTGACATTTGCTATTACTTTTATCGCTTTAGCTACCCTTAATAATCAAAAAATATCAGAAATGGTTCAAGGAAACAAATTTTTAGATGCTATAAATAGTAAAGTGTATGATATTAATGGCAAAATTATTACTGAGTTTTATCAAGAAAACAGAAATCCGGTTTCTCTTTCTGAAATTCCCCCAGACTTAATTAATGCCACTATTGCTATTGAGGATTCAGATTTTTATAAACATAAGGGGATAAGTTTACGGGGAATTATACGTGCTCAATGGGAAAATTTTAAAAATTTGATTTTATTGTCCAGTAAAAATAACAAACCTCAAGGAGGCAGTACAATAACTCAACAATTGGCTATAAACACTTTTCTTACTCGAGAAATTAGCTTGAATAGAAAATTAAAAGATATTTTATTAGCCTTACAAATAGAACGATCTTTCACCAAAGATGAAATTTTAGAAATGTATTTAAATGAAATATACTTTGGACATGGTGCCTACGGAGTACAATCTGCTGCTAAAATGTATTTTAATAAAAATGTACAGGATTTAAACCTTGCAGAATGCGCATTACTCGCAGGAATCCCCCGTGGACCTTCTTATTACTCACCAATTATTAATCAAGAAGTTTCCTTAAAAAGAAGAAATATAATATTAAACAGAATGTTTGAATTGGGTTACATATCTAAAGAGGATATGGAAAAAGCCAAACAAAGCTCCCTGGAACTTAATTATAATAATAAAAGAGATAATTTTACAGCTCCCTATTTTTCCACTTTTATTCTTTCTCAACTTTTAGAAGAATATGGAGCTAATGTAGTTTATAAAGGTGGATTAAAAATTTATACCACCTTAGATTTAGAGATGCAATATTTTGCTGAAAAAGCACTCCAAGAATCCGGACATGAAGGAGCAATAATAGCCATTGAACCTCAGACCGGTCATATTAAGGCAATGGTGGGAGGAAAGGATTTTGAGAAAAGTAAATTTAACCGAGCAACTCAAGCTTACCGCCAACCCGGTTCAGCTTTTAAGCCTTTTGTTTACCTTACTGCCTTAGATAATGGATTTACTCCCAGTAATATTATAGAAGATTCTCCGGTTACTTTCGAAAATGGATGGTCTCCTGAAAATTACGAAAAAGAATTTAGCGGACCAGTTACTCTCAGAGAAGCGTTTGAACAATCTATAAATGTAGTGGGAGTAAAATTATTAGAACAAGTGGGAATAAAAAAAGTTATAAACTATACTCATAAAGCAGGAATAAAAAGTGAACTTCGCTCGGATCTTTCTTTAGCTTTGGGTACTTCAGAAATAACCCCTTTGGAAATTGCTTCCGCTTATGCTACTATTGCCAATTTGGGAGTCAAAGTTGATCCTGTATCTATCATTCGAATAGAAGATAATAAAAGTAAAATTATAAAAGAGAATATTACTCAAAAAAAGACAGTATTTAAAGAAGAGACTTGCTATGTACTTATAAACCTGATGAAGGGAGTAATAGAAAGAGGAACCGGTTGGAATGCGAAGATAGATAGACCGGCAGCAGGAAAGACCGGTACTACTAATGATTGTGTGGATGCCTGGTTTATTGGTTTTACTCCGGATTTGGTTACTGCGGTTTATATTGGAAATGATGATAGAAAACCTTTGGGTAACAAAATGACTGGTGGAGTGGTTGCTGCCCCGATTTGGGCTAAATTTATGAAAAATGCCCTTAAAAATAATGAAAAAAAAGATTTTTTACAGCCAGCTAAAATAACTAAAATATCTGTTTGTAAAGAATCCGGGCTTTTACCTACTGATTCTTGTCCCGAAATATTAACAGTAGCTTTCATGAAGGGTACAGAACCTGTATCCTATTGCACAGTTCATCAGAAATATTTTGAAATACCAAAAACAGAAGAATATCCGGAAATCCATAAACCCTATTATGAAGGAATTGAAGTACCAAAAACAGAAGAATATCCGGAAATCCATAAACCCTATTATGAAGGAATTGAAATACAAAAAACTGAAGAATATACGGAAATTAAGAAACCCTATTATGAAGAAATTGAAGAAATTAGGAAAAAATATGAAGAAAAACCCACCGAAACTGAAGAAGAGAAAGAAACTCTTCAATCTTTAATAGAAGAGCTTAGAAAAAAATATATAGAACAAGATAAATGATTACTTCTCCAGATACGCAACTGTAACTCCCATTCCTCCTTCTTTTGTATCTCCAGTCCTTAATGATTTGATATAAGGAATTTTATCTAACATTTTTTTTACCTCGTCTCTCAAGATGCCTTTACCCTTTCCATGAATTATGTACACCGGTGAAACTCCCAACAGATAAGCGTCATCTAAATATTTTTCTAATAGAGGTCGTGCTTCTTCAATAGTTAAGTGGCGAATAGAAAGCTCGTTTCTAAAAGTTTTTATTTTAGATAAAGAAAAACTATCTCTTCCTTCTAAACCTCTGCTAAAATCATTCCCAATATGACTAAATTTTTCCGGTGTTTTATCGAGTTTGTCTGTTTTTTCTATATCGAAAACCGAGACTAACATTTTCATATTATCAATTTGAACCTTGCATTTTTCACTTTTAACAGAAATAGAAACTATTATCCCTTTCTTCTTCAAACTCTTAACTAACACATGATCTCCTATTTCAATGTTTTGATTTTTAATTAACTCTTTCTCCGGCTTTATTTTTACTATCTCGTCTTTTATTTCTTTGCTAATTGCTTGCATTTGCTCTAACAAAGGACCTTTGGATTCTTTACTTAAAAACTTTTTCTTATTCAGTCTCTCCATTATCTTTTCAGCTTTATTCTGAGTTTCCTTTAATATCTTTTCTGCTTCTTGGTAGGTTTTTAGAATTATTTCCTTTTTGTTCTCTTCTATTTTGTTTAATTCTTTTTCTAATTTATCTCTAATTTCAACACTCTCTTCTTTAGCAGCTTCTATCAAATTTTTTTCTTTCTCGATTAGTTTTTTATCTTGTTCGATTTTTTCAATCAAATTATCTGCTTTAATTTTTTCCTGAGATAAAAAGCTCTGAGCTTGAGAAACAACTTCCGTGGCTAAACCTAATTTTTGGGCAATTATAAAAGCGCAACTCTTGCCGGGTAATCCGATAGAAATCTCAAATGTCGGCTTTAAGGTTTCCTCATCAAATTCAACGCGCGCATTAGATACTCCTTTGGTTAAATATGCATAAGTCTTTAAAGAATCATGATGAGTGGTTGCTATTACCCTGGATTTTTCTTTACCTAAGAAATCTAAAACTGCCATACCTAAAGCTGCTCCCTCTGTAGGATCTGTCCCTGCACCCAATTCATCAAGTAATACAAGAGATTTAGAATCAGCAGCCCTTAAAATTTGAACTATATGCTTCATATGAGAAGAAAAGGTGCTTAAATTTTGTTCTATACTCTGTTCGTCTCCTATATCACAGAATATCTTTTTAAAAATAGATACCTCGCTCCCCTGGGCAGCGGGAATGTGTAATCCACATTGAGCCATGAGAGTAAGTATGCCCACGGTTTTCAAGGTAACCGTCTTACCTCCTGTATTGGGGCCGGTAATTACTAAAATATTAAATGCTTTTCCCAAATTTATATTAATGGGAACGACAGGACCCTGTAACAAAGGATGTCTTGCCTGGATAAGATTAATAAAGCCATCTTGGTTTATTTTTGGTTCTACTGCTTTCATTTTATCCGCTAATACTGCTCGGGCATAAATAAAATCAATCTCGCCCAGGCTTAAAACACTATCATTAATTTCTTGTGCCCTTTCTCCGATAAGTGAGGTTATTCTTTGCAGAATTTTTAATATCTCTTGTTCTTCATCCTTAATTAATTGACGGAGCAAATTATTTAACTCTACCACTACAAAGGGCTCAATAAATAAAGTAGCTCCGCTATCAGATTTATCGTGAACTATTCCGGGAAATTTTGCTTTTTTTTCTTGCTTTACAGGTATAACGTACCTATTTTGTCTTACAGTTATTAAAGGTTCTTGAATAATGGCGGCAAAACGGGAAGACCTGATAATAGTTTCCAATTTATTTTTCAGAGCTTGTTCTTTTTTTATTATATCTCTTCTAATATTCCTTAACTCCGGGCTCGCTCGGTCTAAAACTACTCCATCTTCATCGATACATTGGATTATTTCTTTCTCTAATTCGGAGAAAGTTTGTATTTTTTCTGCTCTCTCTCTAATCAAAGGATATTTTTCTTTGGTTTTCAATAGAAACTTTTTAATCAAGCGAGAAGTTTTTAAAACTTTTAATATTTTTATAATTTTTTTTGCATCAAGGATAGATCCCTTAATTGCAGATCTTTTTAATTCACTACTAATGTCCTCTAACCTGGAAAAGGGAGGGGTTCCGTCGTAAGAAATGATTTCTCGCATTTCAGTAGTTTCTCTTTGAGTATTAAAAATTTGGGGAAAATTAATCTTAGGAGTAATATTTTCTACGATTAATTCACCAACAGCAGTGGATATTTTTTCTTTTAATTGCTTTTTGATTTTTGAAAATTCCAAAACTGAAAATGTATGCTCATCCAAAATACATCTCACCTTTTTTAAATACTAACAAAATATTTCGCGGTATCTTTTAGAACAATTAAATTAAGATGGAATTTTTTAAGAAATTCTTCCGTGTTAAACTGAAAACTTAAAGGCAGCCAATCTTTTAAATAATCATATACAATTGTAGTCATAACTGCAAATCGATTGGCTAAAAACGAGTTTTCTAATTGTTCTTTCAAAAAAACTGGCAAAGGAATAAAGGTAATAACGACTAGTAAAATTCCCACTATTAAAGAACCTTTAATTAACCCAAACAAAGCCCCTCCTAACCCATCGATCCAGGAAACAAACAATAAGGAGAGTATTTTTTTTAAAAATATTTCAATAATTCTCGCGATTAGATATACCACTAAAAATATTATGGTAAAACCTAATATGTTTGCTACCTCCCCGCTTATTTGACTATGTGAGCTTATATATTCTCCAACCTCTTTAAACCAAAAAATTGCCAGGAAAATTGCAGAAATAACTCCTATTAAATTTATTATCCCTCTAATAATTCCGCGACGTATCCCAATAATCATATTCAATAATATTATTATCATTATCGATACATCTATCAAATTTATAGCATCCATAAATACTTCCTTCTAATTATTCGTTAATATTTGGTTAGCTAGATACGAGATACTATTTGTTTTCTACGCTTTTTTTACTCTCTAATTTTGGCAGAATGTTTAGTAATTAATTGCTCTCTAATTTTTTTATATATATTTTCCACTTCTTGATCGATCAAAGTACGGTCTTCGGCTTGAAAAACCACAGAGTAAGCTAAGCTTTTATAACCATCTCCAATTTGTTTTCCCTTAAATATATCAAACAAAGTTACTTTTTTAATTAATTTTTCATCGATCGATTTTATGGTTTTAATAATATCAGCAGAAAGTATTTCTTCTTTTAATATCAAAGCTAAATCTCTCTGAACAGAAGGATATTTTGGCAAAACACAATATTTTATATCTGAAGGAACATTGGGTAATAAATTTTCAAAATCAATCTCAAACAAATTCACTTTCCCCGGGATACGATAATTGTTTATTACTTCCGGATGTATCTCGCCAAAAATTCCTACTTCTTCTCCTTTTATAATAATTTTACCATTCCGCAGAGGATGAAAAGCAGGATGATTACCGGGAACTACTTCCCAATTTTCTATTTTTAGGCCCTGGAAAACTGTCTCTATTATACCCTTAACATCAAAAATATCTAAAGAAAGTGATTTTTCCCAAACATCTCCCCGACCGGTCTTATTTATTGCTCCGGCTATTATTAATTTCTCATTAGGTAAGGAGTTTGGCTTATCGGGGTAAGGCAAGTATATTTTACCTACTTCAAATATTTTAATCAACTCTACTTGCCGATTGGTATTCCATTTAATAATTTCCAATAAACTTGAAATTAAAGAAGTCCGCATTAAAGAATGATCTCTGGTCAGAGGGTCTTTAATTTTTATGGCATTCCTTAATTTATGCCCTTCGGGTATTCTTATTTTATCAAATGTCTCGTGAGGAATAAAACTATAAGTTATTACTTCATTTAAGCCACGCCCGATCAATATCTCTCTTGCCTGATCAACTACCTTAAGTCGGAAATTTTTTCCCTCCTGGGCAATTGTAGTGTTAAAGAGAGTAGGTTTTATCTTATCATAACCATAAATACGAGCAATTTCCTCAATTATATCTATTTCTCTTTCCACATCTCCCCTAAAAGAAGGAGGAATTACTTTAATGGATTCTCCCTTATCTTCTACTAATTTAAATTCCAATTTATTTAAAATATCAATAATTTTATTTTTTGTCTTAGGTTCATCTTTATCTAAAAGCTGTCCCAGTATTCTACTTACTCTCTTTATCCTTAAATTTATTTTGTTAGGCTGATACAATTTTTCATTTGTGTCGATTTTCCCCGAGCTAATCTTGCCCATAGCAATCTTATTTATTAAATCAGCAGCCCGATCCAGGGCATATATTTGCACTTCTTTATCTATCCCCTTTTCAAACCTGTTTGAGGCCTCGGTTCTTAAGCCAAATTTCGCAGTACTTTTTCTATTATTCACTGGATTAAAATAGGCTGATTCTAAAAATACATTTTTGGTACTCTGTTCAATCTCAGAATGCTTTCCTCCCATTATTCCGGCAAGAGCTATAGGTTCTTCTGTGTCAGCAATAACTAAACTATTAGCCGACAATTGTCTTTCTACATCATCTAAAGTACAGATAGTTTCGTTCGGTCTACTTCTTCGAACTATAATTGTCCTCCCTTTAACTAAATCAAGATCAAAGGCATGAAGCGGCTGTCCTGTTTCCATCAATACAAAATTGGTAATATCTACTATGTTATTTATTGGTCTTGCCCCTAACAATCTTAGCTTCCATTTTAACCATAGGGGCGATTCTTCTATCTTAATATCTTTTATCACTCTTCCGGTATAACGAGGGCATAAATCTTGTGCCTCGATTTTTACAGCAATATCTTTTTCGATTTTTTCGCCCTCTTCTTTTATCTTTATTTCGGGAATTTTAAGCTTATTATTAGTAATTGCACCTACTTCTCTGGCTATTCCGATTACACTCATTAAATCAGGACGATTAGAATGTATTTCAAAATCAAATATAGTGTCGTCAAATTTTATCATTTTCCTTATATCTTCCCCTAAGACAGCTTCTTTTTCTAAAATTAAAATCCCCGGGGATTTCCCTGGTTCAATTCCCAATTCAGAAGCTGAACATAGCATTCCCGAAGACAAAACTCCCCCAAATTTCTTACTTTTAATAATTCCTATTTGAGATAATTTTGCTCCATCTAAAGCAACTGCCACTTTATCAGAAACCTTCATATTTTTTGCCCCACAAATTATTTGAATTGCTTCATTTTTTATATCTACCTGGCAAACAGATAATTTTTTCTTTTCAGGGTGTTGATCTATGGCAATTATCTTACCCACCACTACTTTTTCTATCTCAGTAGATATGTTTTCCATACTCTCTAAAATTATACCGTTTATAGTCAGTCTCTGGGCAAGTTCTTCAGGCGACATATCTATATCAACATATTCTTTTAATAAATTGTAAGAAACCTGCATTTTTTTACCTCCCTGTCTCTATTGTATGCGTATCGCGATTATTTTAAAGTATATAGTATACGGCATTCAGCGTGAGAATAGTTAGCTGGCTAACCAGTTTACCAGTTACCCGGTTAAAGAATTAACACCAAGTCATGCAACCCTAACTAACGTGCTGTTACTATATACTAACGACTATTCACTAACGACTAATTTAAAATTGTTTTAAAAATCTTAAATCATTTTCAAAAAATAAGCGAATATCATTTATGCCATATTTTAGCATAGCAATTCTTTCTGCGCCCATTCCAAAGGCAAAGCCAGAATATTTTTCCGGATCGTATCCTACCATCTTAAAGACTGCCGGATCGGTCTCCCCTGAGCCCATAATCTCTAACCATCCGGTATACCCACAGGACCTACACCCTCTTCCATGGCATAACAGACAAGATACGTCTACTTCTGCACTCGGTTCCGTAAAAGGAAAATAACCCGGCCTAAATCTTACTTTCCTGTCTTTACCAAACATCCTGTGTACAAAAACAGTTAAGACACCTTTTAAATCGCCAAAAGTAATATCCTTATCAACTGCCAGGCCTTCTATCTGATGAAACATAGGGGAATGAGTACTATCCGCAGCATCACGCCTATAACATCTTCCTATAGTAATCATTCTAATCGGGGGTTGTTGTTTTTCCATAACCCTTATTTCCACTGGGGAGGTATGGGTTCGAAGCAAAATTTCTTTATTTATATAAAAAGAATCCTGGTCATCTCTGGCTGGATGGTCTTTGGGAATATTCAGTGCTTCAAAATTATAATAATCTAATTCTACTTCCGGACCCTCTTCTATCTTAAATCCTAAGCTTAAAAATATTTGCTCAATCTCTTTTAAAACCAAATTAATGGGATGAGCAGTTCCTCTATCTAATTTTCTCCCCGGAAGAGTAAGGTCGATACCTTCTCCCTGTAATCTTTTTTCTTTCTCCAGTTTTTCAATTTCTATCTCTTTTGTTTTGAGCAGCTCTTCAATCTCTCTTTTAGCTTGGTTCAATAGCTGCCCGGCTTTTGGCCTTTCTTCCGCAGAAAAACTTCCCAACTTTCTCAACAGGAGAGTAACTATCCCCTTTCTACCTAAATATTCTACTCTTAATTGCTCGATATCTTTTAAATCCTTAACTAAATTTAACTTAGAAACAATTTCTTTTTTAACCCCTTTTATTTGATTTTCCAATAGTATCCCCTCCTCATCGTTAATAGTTCCGATAAAATAAAAAAAGGTTTACAATTTTCTTCGCCTTGTAAAGGGACGAAAATTATAGACCTTCTCCGCGGTACCACCCTTTTTAATCTGCTTTTTATTAAGCAAATCCGTACTCTTACTCCTTATAACAGTGGAGTGCTGGCAAAACTTACTTTTATAATTTCAGCCTGCAGTTCTAAAGTGAATTTCGATTATTATCTAACCAGACTAAATATCAAGTTAGCTATAACCTACTTATCTTTATTATAACTTTTAACGAAAGATATTTTATAGACATAATGTAGGTAAAAATAAATTTAATTTAAGCCTTCTTTGGCTACTTTCACTACACTAACAAATACTTCGTGATTTCTTACTGCTAATTCAGCTAACATTTTCCGATTGATTTCTACCCCTGTAACCTTTAAACCTCTTATAAATTTATTATAAGATATTCCTTCGTTTCTAGCAGCAATACCAATTCTGGTTATCCACAAACTTCTAAAATCTCTTTTTTTCGCTCTTCTATCTCTATAGGCATAAGAAAGCGCCTTCATCATAGCTTCATGAGCAGTACGATAAAGTTTGCTTTTTGCCCCCCAATATCCTTTAGTTAATTTTAATACTTTTTTTCTTCTTCTTCTTGAGGCAACGCTATTTGTCGCTCTTGGCATACCATTCACTCCTTATCTTTTTATATCCGAATTATTCTTTGTGTACTGTCTTTATATTTAATATTATATTATCCTGATAATACTTTAAGGTTTTTAGAAAATATTTAAGAATAAGGTAATAATACTTTAACTTTTTTTACCTCGGCACTACTAACCGTAGTAGCTTTTCTTAGATTTCTCTTACGTTTTGTAGTCTTTTTAGTCAAAAGATGACTTTTATAAGCTTTTGATCTTATTATCTTACCTGAACTACTTACTTTAAATCTTTTCGCTGAACTCTTATGTGTCTTCATTTTAGGCATATGTGTCTAACCTCTTTCCTAGTAATGTTTCATATTATTTGGGTATTAAAACTAAAATCATATTCCGTCCTTCTAACTTTGGTTCCTTTACAACCTTGGCAATTTCTTCGGTATGTTTAGTTATGCGCTCCAATAATTCCCTTCCTAAATCTAAATATCTCATTTCTCGCCCTCTAAACATTATAGTAACTTTTACCTGATTGCCTTCTTCTAAAAATCTAGATAGATTTTTTACTTTAAAATTGTAATCATGTTCTCCAATATTAGGGCGCATCTTTATTTCTTTCATTCCGCCACTTTTCTGTTTCTTATTTCCGTTTCTATTTTTTTTATCCAGTAAGTATTTATATTTTCCGTAATCGATAATTCTACAAACCGGAGGTTTAGCTTCCGGTGCAACTTCAACTAAATCAAGATTGCTCTTTTCGGCAAGTTCAAGACCCTCCTTTTTGCTAACTACTCCTACCTGCTTACCTTCAAAATCTATAAGCATAATATTCTCTGATCTGATTTTTTCATTTATTCTCAACTTTGATTTTGACTTAATTCCTATTTTCCTCCTTTGTGCACTTTAAAGATGAGCAACAGGTCAATTTCTATACAATCTAAATTAGTTTCTTTGGCTCAACTTTGAAATATAATTTTACTAATTTTACTAGAAAAAATATAATTCCTATCCTTCTCTAAAATATACATAATTCTTCATTATTTTTAAAAAAACTATAACATATTATTTTTTTATAGTCAATACATATCTCGTATCGCGTAAGGAAAGAAAAAAGATACTAAACTTTCTATCTAATTAATTAGATAATATAATCGCTTATTCGAATTATATTTACCAGCAAATCTTAAGATAAAGTTTTTTCTTTGATCTCTTTTAAAATATCTTCGATAAACTTGGTTAGTTTTATTTTCCCCAAGTCTCCTTTTCCTCTCTTCCTTACCGAAGCAAAGCCCTCTTCTACTTCCTTATCTCCAAATATCAACATATAAGGTATCTTTTCCATCTCGGCTTTTCTTATCTTGGCGCCAATTTTATCATTAATCTCATCTAATTCTGCCCTTATATTATATTTAACTAACTCATTCATTATATTTTTGCCATACTCAACATGCCTGTCAGCAATAGGTAGTAACCTTACTTGAACAGGGGCTAACCACAAAGGAAATGCTCCCGCATAATTTTCGATAAGTATCCCGATAAATCTCTCTATGCTTCCCAGAACAGTTCGATGCAGCATAACCGGCCTTTCCTTATTCCCTTCTTTATTAATATAATAAAGGTCGAATTTTTCCGGCATAATAAAATCTAACTGGATGGTGCCGCACTGCCAGCTTCTGCCTATGCAATCCTGTAAATGAAAATCTATTTTGGGACCGTAAAATGCCCCATCTCCCTCATTTATAATATAATCTATCTTTTTTTCTTTTAAGGCTTCTTCCAAACTACTGGTAGCCTTTTCCCATATTTCATCAGAACCCATGGCATCTTCCGGTTTAGTGCTTAATTCCACACGATAGGAAAAACCAAAGGTCTTATATATCCTATCAGTTAAATCGATTACTCCTTTTATCTCATCTTTAATCTGCTCAGGAGTCATAAATATATGAGCATCATCCTGGGTAAAACACCTTACCCTGAAGAGTCCGTGAAGCACTCCGGATAATTCATGTCTGTGTACTAACCCTAATTCTCCCATTCTAAGCGGCAAATCTCTGTAACTGTGAAGGGTAGTTTTGTAAATTAAAATTCCTCCGGGACAATTCATAGGTTTAATAGCATAATCTTCCTCATCTATCCTGGTAAAATACATATTTTCCTTATAATGATCCCAATGTCCGGATTTCACCCATAATGATTTATTTAAGATAATCGGGGTTTTGACTTCAGTATAACCACTCTTATAATGTACCTCTTTCCAGTAATCCTCCAGGATATTTCTTAATACCATGCCTTTCGGATGAAAGAAAGGAAAACCGACTCCCTCATCATGAAAGCTGAATAATTCTAAATCTTTCCCTAATTTTCGATGATCTCTCTTTTTTGCTTCTTCAAGTAATTTCAAATAATTATCCAATTCGGATTCTTTGTTGAATGAGGTTCCGTAAATACGCTGCAACATCTTATTTTTTTCATTTCCTCTCCAATATGCGCCGGCAATGCTTAAAAGTTTAAAAGCTTTTAATTTCCCGGTAGAAGGAATATGAGGCCCTCTACACAAATCAATAAAATCGCCCTGCTGGTATAAGCTAACTACATCATCTTCTATATCCTTAAGGAGTTCTACTTTATAATCTTCTTTTTGTTCTTTAAATAATTTCTTAGCCTCTTTTTTGCTTACGTCTATCCTTTTTAGAGGGAGATTTCTATCCACTACCTCTTTCATCTTTTTCTCAATAAGTACTATATCCTCCGGAGTAAAGGAACGGTCTAAATCGAAATCATAGTAAAAGCCATCTTTAATGGCAGGGCCAATGGCTAATTTTACCTGAGGAAATAATTCCTTCACCGCCTGAGCCATAATATGGGAACTGCTATGATGATAAATTTCTTTGCCTTTAGGCGAAGAAAAGGTTATAATCTCAACCCGGTCATTATTCTCAAGGATATAATTTAAATCCTTCTCCACTCCGTTTACTATGCCGGCAATTGCCTCTTTGCCCAATTTTTGACTTATTTTAACAGCAGCATCATGTAAAGTAGCGTCCTTGTTCAATTTTACTTCCGAACCATCTAATAAAATAATTTTAGTCTCAGACATAATATCCACCTCCTTAATAATTAAACAAAAAAACTTCTTGTCCTGTATCAGAAAAGGACGAGAAGTTTAATTTAATAATCTCGCGGTTCCACCTTTTTTAGTTAAAGTTAATCTCTAAGATTAACTTTAACCCGCTTAAAAATATTTTATCGGATATAACCCGCCTAATCCTACACATCTTTTCAGAATTTCAAATTAGGGATTAATGCAAAAAGGGTATTCGATTACACTTTTATGTAGATAGTCCCACCCTTACTAATATCTACTCTCTGTAAAAAAAGGTTAACCTACTGTTTTCTACGCAATCTTATCTTATTTTTAGATTTTAAATGGTGGGCGGTACTGGATTCGAACCAGTGACTTCTTGCGCGTCGAGCAAGCATTCTACCGCTGAATTAACCGCCCATTTTTTGCACTTCTAATCGTCACTCAACAATTATGGAGGCGGCACTCGGATTCGAACCGAGGATGAAGGATTTGCAGTCCTCTGCCTTACCACTTGGCTATGCCGCCACATTTAGTTTTTGTAAAGATGGAGCGGAAAACGGGATTCGAACCCGCGACCCTCGCCTTGGCAAGGCGATGCTCTACCACTGAGCTATTTCCGCAAAAAAGCTGGTGCCGAGACCCAGAATTGAACTGGGGACACGTGGATTTTCAGTCCACTGCTCTACCGACTGAGCTATCTCGGCATTTAAATCGCCCTACATAATTATATTATGAAGAAAGTGGCGGGGCCGACGAGATTTGAACTCGCGATCTCCTGCGTGACAGGCAGGCGTGTTAAACCAAGCTGCACTACGGCCCCACTATAATATTATTAAAAAATGGTAGGCGGAACAGGGCTTGAACCTGTGACCCCTGGCTTGTAAAACCAGTGCTCTACCAACTGAGCTATCCGCCCACTTATTTCTTTTTTTAGTATGCAAGTGATATTATAACATCTCTCTTTTTCTTTGTCTATAATAATATTAGCACAATATTTAGAAATTTTGCAAAAATATTTACATAAACGGCTTGCCGTTTATGTAAATTCACCAATCCGCCAATTTTCCAATTCACCAATTAAATTAGTCGTTAGCGAATAGTCATTAGCTAAAACGGGTTTATAGTTTTCAGTTTTTAGATTTCAGTTCACTGCAAAGGCTTTGTAAACTTTTAACTCGTAATCTGTATTTTAACTGGTAAATTAGCTAATCGGGTAACTGGATAACCATACGTACAAGATACTAGATATGGATTAAACTTCTGGATTCTGATTTCTGTCTTCTGTCTTTTCTTTTCTTCACTATATACTAGATACTATATACTAAATACTATTTTAAAACGGAATATCTTCTTCTGATATTGAAGTGTCTTCATTTATTGGTTCATCGGGAAGGTTCTCTTCGCCCTCTGCGGGACCTTCTTTTCCAGCACCTGTATCTTTCACCAAATCTAAAAACTGTACAGTTCTGGCGTTAATTTCAAAAGAAATTCTCTTGTTTCCTTCTTTATCCTGCCAATTATTAGACCTTAATTCGCCGCTTATAGCTACCCTTCTGCCTTTTTTTAAAAACTGTGAAACATTTTCTGCCTGCTTACCCCAGGTTGTTACATTTATAAAGAGAACTTCCTCAATATTATTTCCTTCCTGATTTCGATACGTTCTGTTTATGGCAATGCCAAATTTACATACCCCTGTCCCGCCGGGTGTATATCTTAATTCCGGGTCTCTAGTTAACCTGCCAATACCGATAAAACTGTTTAAGTCACCAAAAGTAGCCATAATAATATTTCCTCCTTTTTTATTTTATTTTTTTTGTACACCGTACAAGGGGTCAGATTTATCCGATCAGAATTGTTTTAATAATTTTTCTAACGGATTCTATGAATTGAACCCCTACCATTGGAAGAGGGCATCGCAATAGGTTCCTTCTTTGTTTCTGATTACTAATTTCTCTACCTTTTATCTTTCACTATATTCTATATACTAAATACTTATCCTATATGCTATCCTCTGCTTGTTATTTTATCACAATGTTAACCAATTTCCCAGAAACAACAATAACTTTTACAATCTTTTTGCCTTCAATTTTTTCTTGTATTTTTGGCAGAGAAAGTGCTTCCTCTTTTATTTTCTCGTCATCGTAAGATGCCGGAATCGTTAGTTTTCCTCTTAGTTTTCCATTTACCTGGACTACGATTAGCTTTTCCTCTTCTTCTAACATCTTCTTATCATATTTAGGCCAGGAAAGTGTATAAATAATTTCTTTGTTACCCATCTCGTGCCATAGCTCTTCTGAGAAATGAGGAGCAATCGGGCCTAAAAGTCTGACCATCATTTCTAAAGCCTCTTTTAAAACAAAAATATCTCCTTCTTTTCCCTGTTTTTCTTCTGTTTCTAACTGAAATTTATATATTTCATTGACTAATTCCATAATGGCACTAATAGCGGTATTAAAGTGAAATCTTTCTTCGATATCTTCGGTAACCTTTTTAATGGTTTGGTGAGTCTTCTGTCTTATTCTTTTAGCTCCCGCACTTATATCTTCCGGGGAAACTACTTCCTTATTTTTAGGTCTTTTGAAACAATCGATATTATTGTAAATTAACCGCCAAACTCGATTCAAAAATCGAGACGCTCCTTCCATCCCTTTGTCCGTCCATTCCATATCTACTTCCGGAGGGCCGGCAAACAGCATCATTATTCTGGTAGCATCAATACCGAATTTTGAAAATATTTTTCCCGGATTAACTATATTACCTTTTGATTTAGACATTGCTGCCCCGTCTTTGCAGACCATCCCTTGGGTAAAGAGCCTTTTGAAGGGTTCTTTAAAATTGACAAACCCCATATCGTATAAAGCTTTAGTAAAAAACCGGGAATACAATAAATGTAATATAGCATGCTCTACTCCACCGATATACTGGTCTACCGGCATCCAGTATTTTAATTCATCAGCATCAAAAGGAGCGGTATCAATTTTAGGAGAACAAAATCTAAGGTAGTACCAGGAAGAACAGACAAAAGTATCCATAGTGTCTGTTTCTCTTTTAGCTTCCTTACCGCATTTTGGACAAATTGTATTGACGAATTCTTTACTGCTTGACAGTGGGGACATACCTTTAGGTCTGAAATCAACATCTTCCGGAAGTAAAACCGGTAAATCGCTTTCAGGTACAGGAACCATTCCGCAATCAGCACAATAAACTATGGGGATAGGAGCTCCCCAATAACGCTGCCGCGAAATAAGCCAATCTCTTAATCTATAATTAACCTCCCTCTTCCCAGAACCTTTTTTAATCAGATAATCAATTACAATATCTAATGACTTACTACTTGATAAACCGTTAAATTGACCGGAATTAACCATAATGCCTTCCTGATCAAAAGAAGCCTCCATAGTATCAGATGTGACCTTTTTATCCTCTGGTTGAATAACTATTCTGATAGGTAAATTATATTTTTTGGCAAATTCAAAATCCCTTTGGTCATGAGCCGGAACTGCCATTACCGCACCTGTTCCATAGTCCATTAACACATAATTTGCTAACCAGATGGGAATCTCTTCATCATTTAGGGGATTTATTACATATTTACCAGTGAAACATCCTCTTTTTTCCAGCACTCCCGATACTCTATCTATAGCGCTCTCTTTACTCACTTTCTTTTTAAATCTCCGAACTTCATCTTTATAGGGGGAATCTTTTATTATCTCTTCTACTAAAGGGTGTTCGGGAGATAATAGAAAAAAAGTTGCTCCGTAGAGAGTGTCGGGTCGGGTAGTAAAAACCGGGATAGTCTTATCACTCCCTTTTATAGGGAACTCAATTCTTGCTCCTTCACTCCTGCCTATCCAATTTCTCTGCATGGTTAATACTTTTTCCGGCCATTCTTCTAAGCATTCTATATCATCGAGTAATCTCTGGGCATATTCGGTAATCTTGAAAAACCATTGGGATAGCTCTTTTTTGGTAACTTCGGAATCACACCTCCAACATTTTCCGTCTATTACTTGTTCATTGGCTAATACTACATTACAGGAAGGGCACCAGTTAACCACTGCTTTTTTCTTATAAGCTAATCCTTTTTTATATAACTGTAAAAACATCCACTGAGTCCACTTGTAGTAATCCGGATTACAAGTAGCTATTTCTCTATCCCAATCATAACTGATACTCATATTAGTTAGAGTATCTTTCATCTTTTGAATATTGGTTTTAGTCCAGATTGAAGGATGAATTTTATTTTTTATAGCAGCATTCTCTGCGGGCAAACCAAAGGCATCCCAGCCCATAGGGTGCAGGATATTATACCCTTGAGAATGTTTATATCTAGCCACTACATCACCGATAACGTAGTTTTTCACGTGTCCCATGTGGGGTTCGCCCGAAGGATAGGGAAACATTTCCAAAACATAGTATTTCGGTTTTTTAGAATCAACATAAGATTTAAAAAAATTATTTCTCGTCCAATATTCCCGCCATTTTTTTTCTACTTCTTTAAAATTATATCTCTCTTCCATTTTTATCTTCCTCCTTAAAAGTAAAAATCCCGTCTCAGGCAATCAATTAAATTATTACCAGGGACGAGATTTTTCTCGTGGTACCACCCTTGTTTAGTAGATTTTATGTATTATGATTTGGTGGAGCTGGCGGGAATCGAACCCGCGACCTCCTCCACGCCAAGGAGGCGCGCTCCCAACTGCGCTACAGCCCCACATTATCTACTCTTATTAAACAATTAACGCTTGTCAACGTTGTAAACTATATTTAAATCAATATTTTAAATTTAATTTTTCGTTTACAAGACTTGAAGGTGAGTTTAAAGGTGTTTTATCAGCTTTCACCAAATACTGATTCTCTTTTTAAAAATACACCTTTCAGTCCTTCGCTCGGTCTTTTTCTTTCTCGGTTCGTTTTTAGTATAATTGAAAAAAAAATAAAAGTCAAAATAAATTAGTCGTTAGTGAATAGTGAATAGTCGTTAGCCAGAAAAGACAAGATTCCCATTTCCGCGGGAATAACAGAAAGAGGATCGGATTTATCCGACCCCTTGTATTTCTTTTTCTTGGCTATATACTGTTTTTCTATTCACTAACGACTAATATGTCCTGTATTTTCCTTACACTTATTACCCACACCTATACGCTAAACGCTGTACGCTCCACGCTATAAAGGCATATTACAAATACGCCTTTATTCGGTTAGTGAAACTACCTCAACATCTAGCAGGCCTCCCTTGATTTCGATATCTAGTTCAGCATCGCTCTTGCCATATTCCAGACTAATATAAGTCTGGTCATTTATTTTTATAAATCCCCTAATATCTAATTTTACAGCAGGAAAACGTTCAATAATTATTTTAGTTCCAATAGCCGGAGGTATCTTTAAAATTATTTTAGCTGCCCCTGCACTAATATTAACTTTTGATTTTTTAGTCATGTTACCTGAAAAATCAAAAGTATAGCTCCCTGCTCCACCGGTAAAATTCATTTCATTAAAATTTGCATTAGCTAAACCTAACATTTTAATAATAGAGGCACCTGTCTTGATATTAATATTTTTTAAGTCTATAAGATTGGGTTGACTAAATACAATATTAGTTTGACTTGCTCCTGAATTGAGATAAAGATTTTCTATCTGTAAATTAGTTAGGTCAATATCACCGTTATAAGTCGCAGTGTTGATATATAATTGCAGGGGGATACCGAGAGGCAACTTTAAATTCCATATATTTTTATAAGGAAACGGTAAATCAAGGTCTTTCTTAATACTCTGAGATAGGGTTAGGATGCCAGTTTCTCCTAATATTTCATATTGGATATTAGGTTTTAAAATACTTTTATCATATTGAAAATTACCTTCAAATACATCTTCTTGCCCGGAAATTAAGCCCAGTTTTCCTGCCCCAAATTTTACCGTCACTTTTAATGAATCTGCTTCTCCCAAAGGAATAACCCTGTTTTCTCCATTTTCTTTATCTGCCATTGAATCATAAGTAATAATAAAGAAGATAAGGAAAAGCAAAATTAATAAAATATATCTTTTTTTGGTTTTTAATTTCAAATTAATCACCCTTTTAATAAAGATAAATAAAGTGCAGGACAATCTGCTTCGCCCTGCACTTATAGAAACGTTTCTTTCAATTTTTGGTAATTTAATATTAATTCATTTTTTAACTCTATGCTGCTTATGCTCCGTAATAGAATAAGAAATACGCTACCGCTGCAACAATCGCTGCCCACCAATACCATTCCATATTATTCACCTCCTTTTTTTGTAATAATTTTTTATTGCAAATATATAAATAAGTTTATCTCTATATAATAAATTCTATAATCTAATTCAAAAATCCTTCTTTTTTTTAAAAAATATTTTAATTTTTTTTAAAAATTATTTTTTCTCTTCTTCCTCTTCTTCTTTGGCTTGAGCAATTATTTCCTGTACAATATTAGCAGGTACTTCTTCATAGTGGGAAAATTTCAAACGAAAAGTTCCTCTACCTTGAGTAATTGACCTTAAATTTATAGCATATTTGAAAATCTCTGATTGAGGGATCTTGGCTTTAATGACTTGCTTACCACTTGAGGATTCTTCCATACCCATTATCTTGCCTCTTTTACTGTTCAAATCTCCGATTATATCTCCCATATATTCTTTTCGCACTATTACTTCTATATCCATAATAGGTTCTAATAGGATCGGGTTAGCTTCTGCCGCTCCTTTCTTAAAAGCCATCGAACCGGCTACTTTGAAAGCCATTTCTGAAGAATCTACCGGATGATAACTACCGTCATAAACGGAAGCCTTTATATCTACAGTGGGATATCCTGCCAATATTCCTTTTTTCATTGCTCCGATCACACCTTTTTCCACCGCAGGTCGATATTGACGCGGAATTACTCCGCCAACTATTTTATCTACAAATTCAAAACCTTCTCCCCTTCCTCTGGGTTCAAGTTCTAACCAGCAATGTCCGTACTGTCCTCTGCCACCGGACTGTTTCTTATATTTTCCTTCTACTTTAATGCTTCTTTTAATAGTCTCTTTATACCCTACTTTAGGAGTACTCTTTTCCACATCTACCCCAAATTTACTCTCCATGGTATCAATTATTACTTCCAGGTGAGATTCACCCATGCCAGCCAATATGGTTTCCCCGGTATCTTCATTCCGATAAACTTTAACTGTAGGATCTTCATCGATTATCTTGTTTAGAGCGGTACTTAATTTATCCTCATCCCCTTTAGTTTTGGGAGAGATTGCTAGTAACATTATTGGCTCAGGATATTCTATTTTTTCAAATAAAACAGGCTTATCTTTATCGCAGAGAGTATCACCGGTAACAGTGCTCTTAAGTTTAGCTACAGCAGCTATGTCTCCGGCACAAACCTCAGGAATAGAACGTTGATTCTTGCCCTGCATTTTATAAATCTTCCCTACTTTGTTATCTACGCTTTTTGAAGGATTATATATATTTAAATCCTCGGGTAATTTCCCTGAATATACCCTAAAGTAGGTTAAATTTCCCACATAGGGGTCTGCTACAGTTTTAAAAACAAAAGCAGAAAAAGAAGAATCAATAGAATTTTCTATTAATTCTTCTGTAGAAGTTTTTACATTTTCAGCCGCAACTGGGGGCATTTCAGATGGAGAGGGAAGGTATTCTCCTATAAAATCAAGAAGAGGCTCTACTCCCAAATTCATGGTTGCTGAGCCACAAAGAACGGGAACAATCTTACTTGCATTTATCCCTTGTTTTAAACAATTAGCAATCTCCTGGTTAGTCAAAGCTTCTCCGTCCAAATACTTCATTAAAATTTCATCATCAAATTCAGCTACTGCTTCTACCAATTCCTTCCTATAAGATTCTGTCTGTTCTTTCATATCCTGAGGAATTTCTTGTTCTTCAAAGACTGGTTTGTCTTCTCCTGATTTTTTATAAACAATGGCTTTCATCTTTATTAAATCGATTATACCATGGAAATTTTCTTCCTTACCAATGGGTAACTGAACTGAAATTGCGGATGAACCAAAAACCTTATTAATCGTATCTTTTGTTCGGTAAAAATCAGCCCTTTCCCGATCCATTTTATTTATAAAAATAACTCGTGGTAGCTTATATTCGTCGGCAAAATCCCAGACTTTTTCAGTCTGTACTTCTACTCCTGATACTCCACATACAACTACAATAGCACCGTCTACAACTCTAAGGCTTAATTTGGTATCAGTAATAAAATCGAGGTATCCCGGGGTATCAAGAATATTTATCATTAAATCCTTCCAATTTAAATAAGCTAAAGATGAATTGATAGTTATTCCCTTCTTTATTTCTCGGGGGTCATAGTCAGTAGTGGTATTACCTTGTTTGATGTCTCCCAATCTGGTAATCATTCCTGAATCGTAAAGCAAAGCCTCGGTAAGAGAGGTTTTTCCAGAATCACCATGGCCCACCAAGGCAACATTTTTTACTTTATTAATATCATATTTAGCCATACAAACTATATCCTCCTTATCCCTTTCAATTTTATTATATTTGATTACAATTCTATCAGATATATTTAAATATATCAAAGAAATTAACTTATTAAATTAAAATTAAATTATATTTTTCAATATTTCACCAGCATGATAGGAACTGCGCACCAAAGGGGCTGAAGCTACATATTTAAAGCCTAAAGACATCCCTATATTTTGATATTCCTCAAATTTATCAGGATGGATATATTCGCTGACTTTCAAATGGTGAGGAGACGGCTTTAAGTATTGTCCTATAGTTAAAATATCACAATCCACTTCACGTAAATCTTTCATCGCTTTGATAACTTCTTCCTTTTCCTCTCCTAAGCCTACCATAATCCCCGATTTGGAAATAATATTTTTACCCCGAATCTTAACCTGCCTTAACAGCTCCAAAGAACGCTTATAAACCGCTTTTGGTCTTACTAAATTATATAAACGGGTAATCGTTTCGATATTGTGATTTATAACTTCCGGCTGAGCATCTATTACTATTTGGAGTGCTTCCCAGAAACCCTCAAAATCAGGGACTAATACCTCTATAGTACTTTCAGGAAGTATTTTTTTAACCTCTGTAATGGTTTGAGCAAAGTGTTTTGCTCCACCATCCGAAAGGTCGTCTCTGGTTACCGAAGTAACCACTATATGTTTAAGCTTTAGATGTTTAGCGGCCTGGGCAATATGATAGGGTTCCTCCGGGTCTAAGGGGAGTGGTTTACCTTTTTCTACAGCACAGAACTTACAGTTTCGCGTACAGATATTCCCCAATATCATAAAAGTAGCCGTCCCTTCTTTAAAACACTCTCCCCGATTAGGGCATAGGGCACTATCACAAACTGTATGTAAATTCAGTTCTTTTAATAATGAATCCATCCGCTCTAAAACTTTTTGGTCGGGAAATTTTCTTCGTAACCAGTAAAGATGTCCTTTTTCATCAGTCATTTTTTTCTTCCTTAAATAAATTTAGATACAATTCTTTAACAGTTCGGAGCATTTCTTCATTATTTGTTTTCTTTATTAATTCAAACATAAATACCCCCTGGTAATTAATTTCTTTTAAGCCCTTTATAAATCTTTTCCAATCTATATTGCCTTCAAAAGGAAGATAATGGTCATCAATCTTTCCGGAATTATCATGAATATGTAAATGACATAAATAATCTTTTATTTCCGGCAAACACTCTACAACCCCGCTATGATTATAAAGGGAAGAAGTTATGTTGCAATGCCCGGTATCCAGACAGATACCTAAATTTTTAGAATCAAATTTTTTTACTATCTCCAGGATCTCAGGTATGCTATCACCGGTCTTTCCGGGTAAAGTATTTTCTAAAGCAATCTTAATTCCCCACTGTTCACAAAATTTTAATATTTCTTCTAAGCTTTGTTCACTTTTTTCTCGTCGTGCTTTCCTAGTTTTTTCATCTTTAATTTCACTTCCCGGATGAACTACTAAAATCTCTCCTCCTAATCTTAGTAAAGCAAGGGCTGTTTTTTCCACTTCCCGGACAGACCATACCCGATCATATTCTTCAATCAGGGAAATATCTGCTCCGTGAGTAGGCATATGCATTGATATTATTTTTATTCCATTTCTTTTAAATTCTTTAGACATTTCATCTAGATATTTGGGATCATAGTAATTGAAATGTCCTTCTTTCGGTTTTACTTCAAGATATTCTATACCCGCCTCTTTTAACAAAGTTAGTTTCGATTGTAATTGATAATCCTCAAGCGGCATAGTTGATATTCCAAAATTCATTTTTTATCCTCTCTTCTTCTATTTATAGGGAACCCCTTTTAATTCTTCAATATATTTTTGAGCGGCGAAGGCAGCGGTAGCTCCTTCTCCGCAAGCAGTAACCACCTGTCTTAAGATTTTTTTTCTAACATCTCCGCAGGCATAGATACCTTCTTGTGAGGTCATCATATTATCATCAGTCAAAATATAACCCTTTTGATCTAATTTTATTAACTTGTCTAAAAATTTTGAATTGGGTGCATTCCCCACAAAAATAAAAACACCCTGGCAGGGAATTTCCTTTTCTTTACCTGTTTTTTTGTTTTGAATCAAAATGCCTTCTACTTTTTCACTGCCTAATATTTTTGTTACTACTGAATCCCAGGCAAAATATATTTTCTTATTAGCAAAAACTCTTTCCTGTAATATCTTAGTTGCCCTTAATCTATCCCGACGGTGAATAATGGTTACTTCTCGAACAAACTTAGTTAAATATAAAGCTTCTTCAATTGCCGTATCTCCTCCACCAATCACTACTATCTTTTGGTCCTTAAAAAAAGGAGCATCACAGGTAGCACAATAAGATACTCCTCTCCCCCTTAATTCCTCTTCTCCGGGGACTTTTAGTTTACTCGCCTCTGCCCCGGAAGCCAGAATAATAGTTAGGGTTTTATATTCTTGATTATTGATTTTTACTATTTTTACTTTATCTTCCGCGTCTTCTTTTATTTTAAATTCTTCAGCTTCCCCGTATTCTATTTTCAAGCCAAATCGGACAGCCTGCTCCTCCATTTTTTGCATTAATTCAGGTCCTGTAATACCATGAGGGAAGCCAGGATAATTTTCAATAATCTCGGTAAGGATTGCCTGCCCGCCAGGCATGGCTTTTTCAATTAATAAAGTATTCATTCTGGCCCGGCTAAGATAAATACCTGCGGTTAAACCGGCAGGACCGCCTCCGATTATTATGGCATCATAGATTATTTCCTCTTTTGTCTCTTTCTTGCTATTTGTTTTTGGTTTAATCGCTACTACTGACATTTTAAAAATCACCTCCCCATTGGTTAAATAGTTACTTAGTTAATTAGTTTGATATTAATTCATCAATCAGGTAACAATGTATACTCTCTACGCTATTCGCTCTTTCCTTTCACGATATACGACATACAATATACGAAATACTATATACTGTTTTTATTTTTGTTTTATCTTTATCTCAATATCTCCTTTAACAAAACCTTTCAAGGGGGATAAAAGCCCGATAATGGTGTTTTTTACAATTTTCGCTATAAAGGAATTCATCGAAATTATCTTCCCATCTACTTTCACCAAAGTTGAAGGTTCTAAAGAAGGACAATCATCAAGGGTTTTATTTCCCTTAACAATCTCCTGAGCTAAACCATAACAATCTTGATATCCACATCCCCCACAATTCAGGTTAGGTAATTTAAATGATTTATTAATAGCTATTTCTACTATCTTTTTTATATCCTCATCATTTAAAATATTAAAGTCGCAAAGCTTCGGGCTTAACTCCTTAGAAACAAAACCAGCTGTGCAAAGCTGTAATCCATCAAATAATTCAGCCTTTTCGCTTTCCTCTCTTAAGCACACAATTTTGGGAAAAGTTTTTTCCTTTTTAAAACCTTCTATCAGGACAATGTCAGCTTCAAAATATTTTATCATTTCTTCTAAATTCTTTTTGTTCTTTAAAAATATTACTGACTCTTTGGGGGTAATTGCCGCTACCTGGTTTAAGCTCTCTTTGTATTTTGAAGTATCCGAATTGGCCAGATCAAGGTCTTCGTTAATATGTTTTACTACTGCTACTTTGTAGCCTCTTTTAACTAATTCATTGGATAGTTTTAATGTCAAAGTAGTTTTACCACTTTTCTTATATCCTATTATACCGATAACTCTCATTAGCCATTACCTCTTTTTATTAATTATTTTACCACATTTATTATCATCCAGGCAGAAATTAGAAAAAGAAATATAGCATAAATTTTTTTTAATAAAATTTTATCTACTTTTATAGATATCCGGGAACCGGCTTGAGCTCCGGCAAAAACTACTAAAGCCAAAATTAAATAAGCCATTTTAATTTCAAAGTGTCCGGCAAAAAAGTGCCCCCAAAAACCGAATAAAGCAGTTATTCCTACCATAAAACAAGAAGTCCCTACTGCGATCTTCATTGGAAGTCCCAATAATAAAACCATTAAAGGAACTTTTATTATTCCTCCTCCAACTCCTAATAAACCAGCCATTAAACCGGCCAAAGCAGAAAGGGGAATTCCGAATAAAAGATTAACTAAATATTCTTCTTCCCCAAATTTTCTTAGCCAGTAACCCCATTTCCCCTGATTAATAAATTTATCTTGAGTTTCCTTAATAGGTTTTAGCATAAAATACCCGGAAACAATTAGAACTAGAATGAATAATATTTTTAATTCTTTAACTTGAATAAGGGAAGAATAATATCCGCCCACAATGGACATAATAGCAGTTAAAGGTTCAATTATTAAAGCTAACTTCCAATCTATTAATTGAGCTCGATAATATACTAAAGAAGCTGAGATAGAGAGAGCCATAATTATAAAAATACTAATTGCCGCAGCTTGATAAAAAGGAAAACCAAAGGCTAATAAAATGGGGACATAAAGTACTCCGCCACCTATACCGATCATGGAGCTAATACCTGAAGAAATAAAAAATGCCAGGTACATAAAGACTAAGTCTATCATATTTTTTCCTATACTTTAAATAAATTCTTTGTAGCTTTTGAAATTTTCTCTATGCTTATTCCAAAGATGGTCATTTATCTTAAAAAGTATACCATGCCCATTAATATATCAAAGAGGAGTTTAAATATCAAGAATACGAATTGCCTCATATAAAAATCTAAATGAAATTATTTTAATTATAACTTAATCTCCTCTATATTTAAAGAGAAGAATTATCTTTTTTTAATATATGAGGAGGTAAAAAGGGATGTTAACTATGAGGCATAAAAAGGCCGTAACCAGAGAATTAAGAGATCGTTATCGAAGATTATCTAAAAAAGAAAAGACTATTATCTTAAACTGAACCTCCCCCGCTTTACTGGACACCAGGTTAAGAGCTATAATTAAATTAAAGGAGGTTCACTTCCAACCAGTTAGGAAACTGATCAAAAAGGAAAGAATAGGAAGTAAAATTACCAAAACATATGATGAGGCCAAGACCCCTTACCGAAGAGTTCTGGCCTCTCCTGATATTGAAGATGAGATAAAGATGAAATTGAAAAGCCAATATGCTATGCTAAATCCAGCAGAGCTGAAAAGAAAGATAACTAAATTACAAAATAAGCTGCTTAAGTTAAATGCATTAAAACAAAAAGTAAGAGAAGATCTACTAGAAAAAAGTGTGGAATCTTAAAGTAGGTTCGAGTACATTTTTACTTGAGGCATCGATACTTTTTCACTTAGATTTTTGATGAGGCAACGGGCCCCATATATTTTATCTTTTTTTTCTATCAATAAAAAAATAAAAGATTGCCTTTTGCTAATACATAAAGGAAATGGATTCTTATTTTCGCGGGAAATGCGAAAAATATCTTGACAAAAATGTAAATATGTTTAAAATATACAGTTAGAAATCTAAAAGGGAGCTTGATTATGCCAACTTATGAATATAAATGTAAAAAATGCGGAAATATTTTTGAAAAATTCCAATCCATTACAGAAGACCCGATTAAAAAATGTAAAAACTGTGATGGAGAAGTCTATAGATTAATAAGCAAAAATGGGAACTTCATATTAAAAGGCAATGGATATTATAGTACAGATAATCGAAATAGTAGTTATAAATCAGAAAAGAAAAAGTTAGCCGCTCCCTCAATAGAAGGGCAAAAAAAGAAAGAAATTTCCAAAAAGCCAGACTCCAAGATAAAAGAAAATATTAAAGATAAGAAAGATAAGGAAACTTCAGTAAAATAATTTTTTCCACCATATCGGTTTCGCTTTCTTTAATTTCTTCTTCAATTCCAAAATAATATTTTGAGCAGCTATTTCACCTTCTCGAATGCATTGGCCTGATTTAGAAAAATCAGACCAATGAAAACGTCCTATTTTAGGGGTAATTACTACATCAGCAAAAGATAACTGTAATTTTCTTAATTCAGCAGATGTAATTGAATCAGAGCGGAAAAAAATTTCTACGGCATTATCAAATTCAACTCTCTTTTTAATAGTTTGGCCCACATTGACTCCAATAACAAAATTTGCCCCTAACGACTGAGCCGCTTGTATCGGCACTACATCGACTATCCCTCCATCAACTAAGATTTTCTTATCTAATATCACCGGAGGAAACATCCCAGGGATAGAGGAACTCGCTAAAAGAGCATCGAATAATTTTCCTTGATTTAAAATTACTTTTTCCCCCTTTACTAAATCTGCAGCCACTACGGCAAAGGGGATTTTGGTATCTGTAAAAGCTTTATCACCTACTAAATCTTTAATAATTTTCTTTATCTCTTCTCCCTCATCAATATACTTTCTTCTAAGTTCAAGATTAATAATATAACCTTTTTTCAGAAAATCAGACATTTTTTTTAAGAAAAATGGTTTGTCTTTTCTTTCTTTTTCGCTAAAAGAAAAGTCAATATTAAATTCACTAATTTTAGAATATTTCTCTGCAATTTTTTCTATAGCAGAAATATCTTTTTTTAAGGCATATGCTCCCCCGATAATAGCCCCCATTGAGGTGCCGGTAATTAGGTCAATGGGGATATTATCTCTTTCTAAAACTTTTAACACTCCTATATGAGCAAGGCCCCGAGCTCCACCCCCTCCTAAAGCTAATCCTACTTTTAATTTTTCTTTTGCCACTACTTTAAACTCCAATCAATATCTTTAAGTCATTGAATTCCTGCTGTAATTTACCATTTTCTCTAATTAAATCGTTAAGCATATCTATTATTAATAAAGCTTTTTTAATCAATTAAAAATCAACCTCTCGTGGTTTTTTTCCTTTCCAACATTTTCTTGGTAAATTTATCCAAATCTATAATATATCTTTCTACAGTCCCTTCCCCTATCTTTTCCACCTCATCAAAAGCTTTTACTTGAAAGGTTAATCGGTTTTGAAAAATATCAATTAAAGTTGCATCGGCAGTAACCGTCATACCCAAAGGGGTAGCAGCCAAATGAGTAATCGATATTTTGGTGGCTACTGAAACATAACCTTCCGGGAGATTTTTTTTCACTGCATTTATAGCAGCTAAATCCATTAAAGAAACTAACATAGGAGTGGCAAAGGCGGGTGGATTAGGTGTGGCAAATTTTTCTGCCGAATTTTCTTCCTTCACTATTGTTTGAGCTATTCCTTTTAAGCCTTTTTTAAGATTAAATTCTATCATTTTTTTCTTCTCCTTTCTAATTATTATATTGATAAATTTATGCTATATATTTGTTCTTTAAATATAACTTTTTTACTAAATATTATCCTTAAAAATAATGTGGAAATAGCGAAACTAATCAATAATCTTGAAGTCTATTACGTTATTAAAATTTTACCTTAATTTTTTTTTGATATTACTTATCCGGCTGAAGAATTATTTTAATAGAATTTTTTTTCTTTGCTCGCCTGAAACCTTCTTTCCAGTTACTTAAGGGTAATACATCGCTAACCAATTCTTTTAAATTTACTTTCCCTTCGGTTACCAGATTTATTGCCTTGTCCCAGGAAGAAGGTTTCTGAGTACGAGAACCAATAATACTCAGCTCTTTGTCAAATAAGATTTGGTCAAATCTAAGTTTAACCGGTTGGCGAACAATTCCTTCCTGAATATATCTACCTCCTTTCCTTATAAAATTTAATCCATACTCCACAGCTTCAACGGAACCTGAACATTCAAAAACCACATCTACGCCATAACCTACTGTTAATTTCGACAAATAGTTCTCAATATCCTTCTTTTTTATATTAAAAATTTGATTAATTCCAAGTTTTTTTGCTGTAGATAATCTTTTTTCATCACCTTCAATTCCACAAATAATTACTCTCGCTCCTAAGGACTTGGCAATTTGAGCAATTAACAACCCCAAAGGTCCCGGTCCCAATACCAAAACTGTTTCGTGGGGCAATAAATTGGCCTGTTCTATTACTGCATGAACAGCACAAGATAAAGGTTCAAAAAGAGAGGCAGAATTAAAATCAATATGAGGAGGAATTTGGTGGATACTTTCTTTTCTTATCACAAAATATTCAGCAAAAGCCCCGTTCACAGCGGATCCTAACCCTTTACGATGAATACATAAATTATAATCTTTGCTCTGGCAAAATTTACATCGGCCACAAATATAGGCAGTAGTTTCAGTAGTAACCCTGTCTCCTATTTTTATATTTTTTACTTCTTCACCTATTTCTACCACAACCCCGGCAGTTTCGTGTCCTAACACTACGGGAGGTTTTAGTGCTGAATAACCGTAAAGATCGGTTCCACAAATTCCCGTTGCTTCCACTTTGATTTTTACTTCATTCGCTTGTGGAATAGGTTCGGGAATTTCTCTTAATTCTATATCATCTTCACCTTTCCCGTATTTGACTAAAGCTTTCATATCTTCTTTTTACTCCATTTGCAAGACTACAATTCCGTTGTTCGTATCTCGTATCTAGTATCTCGAAAGAAAAATAAATTCAAACGCAAAACCTTTTTTATTTTTTAATATTTCTAACTGTTTGTTTTTTACGAGATACGAACTTAAGGTATCACCGCTATTTTGATGCCTTTATGAGCCAACATCAGCTCTATTACAGTAGATATTTCACTAAGAGGAAATTCGTCGGTAATTAGCGAATCAATATCAATCGCCTTATTGCAAATTAAATTTAAAGCTCTTTTGACATGTCCGGGTGTATGATGAAAAACTCCCTTTATGTTAATTTGGGAATAATGAATTAAACTGGTATCAATAGAAATTTTCGTTCCTCTTTTGCATCCTCCAAAAAGATTCACCGTTCCTCCTTTTCTTACCATCGATATAGTCTGTTCCCAAACCTCTGGTAACCCGACTGCTTCAATTGCTACATCTGCTCCTCTCTTATCTTCAGTAAATTTTTTTACTTCTTCAATGGGATCCTGAACTTTAGAAACATTTATTGCCTTATAGGCCCCCAATTTCATAGCTAATTTTAATCTCTCCTCATGTGTATCAGTTATGATAACTCTTGCTCCCTTCAATTTAACTAGTTGTAAAAACATTAAACCTATCGGACCTGCTCCGTTTATAACCACTGTATCACCTAAATTAATATTTGATTCCTCAACTCCATGGACTACACAAGAGAGAGGCTCCAATAATGCTGCCTCTTTGTAGCTTACTGTCTCAGGAAATAACAATAAATTTTGAGAAACAATTATACCTGGAATTTTTATATATTCTGCAAAAGCACCACTTAATTGAATAAATAAACTATCGCATAAACTATGTTCACCATTTTTACAGTAAAAACAGGAATTACAAGGTGCAGAATTAGCGGCTACTGCTCTCATTCCCGGTGTAAAATTTTTAACCTTACTGCCTACCTTTACTATATCACCGGCAAACTCATGTCCAAAAACAAAAGGCGGATTAAATAAATGATGCCCTCTTAAGTAGGTTTTACGATCTGTCCCACAGGTAAGCGCAGCTCTCACTTTTACCAAAACTTCATCAGGGCGGATATCAGGAATATTAATATCTTCTAATTTTACCTGGTTAGGTGCATAGAATACAGCTGCTTTCATAGTTTTGTTTTTTAAATTTAAATTTTTATTTTCTATATTTTTTGAAATTACAAGTCTCCTCTCGTTTTTCTTTAACTTTTATAGCCAAAATAACTACTAACTCGTATTGACTATCGGGTAAAGAAAAAGAACTAAATTTTACACTAACCTAATTAAATTGTAAAATTAAATCTTATGTGATTTGGTAATTAAAATATTTCTCTTTAGAATTATATTTATGGTATAAGTAAAAATAAATATTTGAATAGGTTCTGCCACCATTCGCGGAGGTATTAATACTTTCCAGGGAAGTCCGAATAAAATATTTAAAAAATATGGTATTAAAATAATAGAAGTTATCACCTGCCCCGCGGTAATAGCTATACCCAAATCAAAAACATTAGGTTCTTCTTTTCTCATTAAAATCAAGATGGTCACTGGAATTACTCCGGTTAAAGCAGAAGTTAGAGTAAAGTGAGGCATATAAACCCCTATAGGATTGATAAAATATCCTAATAGGTCAGAAAAGGTTCCTATCAACCCTCCGGCCAATGGACCAAATATAATACCTCCTAAGATTATGGGTAATCTACCCAGACCGATTCTGATTCCCTCTACTCCTCCAATAGCAATACGTAAACTGGCAATCCGAGTTAAAATTATACTTAAAGCAATTAAAAAACCCATAGTGGTAATCTTATGGGATGATATTTTCATTTAATCTTCCCCTCCTTGATATAGCATTATTATAATAGATATAGCTTTATATCTGCTACATCAAGAAGAGTCTATACAAAAAGCATTTTCGATGTAGCAGCGGACGCGATAACCTACCGCAGGATTAAAGAATTTTCCTATAAAAAACTTTTATCCTTTCGTTTAGAGACAACGTCCCATTCTCTAACACTTAACGCAGGTCACCTACTCTGACAAATATCTTATTTGTTTTGTACTTAGCTCACCTCCTTTACGCGCTGCAATTATTATTTATTAAATTAATTACCTTTCTGTATCCATAACTTTTAGAAAATATAAGTCTATCTTCTTTAGTAGGTAACGGAAACTAAAAATTTTTAATCATTCTTTTTCTAAAAACACCTTGTTCTTTAAAATTCCAATCCCTTCGATTTCTACCTCTACTTTATCCCCTGCTTCCAATTGTCCTACTCCCGAAGGAGTTCCGGTAGCAATTATATCTCCTGGAAATAGAGTCATTATTTTAGAAACAAAACTGACTATCTTATCAACTTTAAAAATCATATTACTAGTGGAAGAATTCTGCATCAGCTGACCATTCTTATAAAGTTTTATTTGAAGATTGTCTGGATTTAAATCAGTAGAAATAAAAGGTCCGATGGGCGCAAAGGTATCAAATGATTTAGCCCTGGTCCACTGCTCATCTTTCTTTTGTAAATCTCGCGCAGTTACATCATTAAAGCAAGTATACCCCAGAATATTTTTAGAGACATCTTCAGGTTCAATATCTTTAACTTTATTTTTAATAATTACTGCTAATTCTGCTTCATAATCTAATTGTTTACTCATCTTGGGATAAATTATATTAGCATCATGAGCAATAAGTGCACTCGGGGGTTTCATAAATATTAACGGCTCATCGGGAATTTTCATCTGAAATTCATTCGCATGATCAAAATAATTTAATCCCACGGCTATTATTTTAGTTGGCACACAGGGGGGTAAAAATGTTATTTCTGATAGAGAATATACATTTTCTGTATTTTTAGGATTATTAAAAATATCACCAACTATTTCTCTAATTATATTATCTTTTTCAAGTAATCCGTGTCTTACATTTCCATTTTGTAAAAATCTCAAATATTTCATAAATGCTCCTTCTATTTTTAAACTAAAATAATATTATTATCCTACCACTTCTTTAAACACTCTTAAGAAATTTTCTCCTAATATTTTTTTGATATCCTTTTCCTTATAACCTCGATTGAGTAACTCTTCAGTGATATTAGGAATTTTTTCAACTCCCTCTAAGCCTAAAGGAAGAGCACCTGTACCATCAAAATCAGAACCTAATCCTACACAATCTATTCCTGCTTTTTCCACCAAATAATCAATGTGTGTTACCACATCTTTTACGGTAGTTTTTCTTTTTTCTTGAGTTAAAAAATTAGGTACAAAGGTTACCCCTATTACTCCACCCTTATCAGCTAAAGCTTTAATTTGCTCATCTTTTAAATTTCGAGGGTGGGAACATAAATTGTAACAATTAGAATGAGAAGCGACAATGGGTGCTTTACTTCTTTTAATCACATCCCAAAAACCAGTCTCTGAAAGGTGAGACACATCAATTAACATCCTCAGGTCATTCATCTCATCTATAACTTTTAATCCAAATTCGGTTAAACCACTACCAGTCCGGGATTCACCAACCCCGTCCGCAATTTGATTTCTTTGATTCCAGGTGAGAGTTAAGAGCCTGACTCCTAATCTATACAATATCCTTAATACTCCTAAATCACCTTCTAAGGCCTCTCCCCCTTCGATGGAAAGGATAGCAGCAATCTTGCCTGCTCTATTTAATTCCTCTATCTGATTATAATTAGTGGCTAAGGATATATCGGTCGGGTTTTTCTCTATTTCTTTATAAAAACAATCAATTAGCTGTAAAGTTCTTTTTAATGACCTATCCGGTTTATAAATGTCTTCTATAAAAACAGCAAAAAACTGGACATCAATTCCTCCTTCTTTCATTCTGGGAATATCCAGATGGCCGGTAGTTGATTTTTTTTCTAAGGTTCTTTTATGGTTCATAACCTCTAAAATAGTATCGCAGTGGCCATCAAATACCATCGCTTTCTGGTGTATCTGTTTTGCTTTGATTAAATGCGTATTAGTTTCGAGCAAATTACTTTCACCTGCTTTCATGATATATAAATTAATTATTACTCGGAAAATTTATTTTTTTAGTAAAAACCATAAAATAATTAAACCTGCTAAAATTAATATAAAGATAATATTATTGTTTTTAGTTTTTGTTTTCGTCCTGATTTTCTTGACTTCTGATAGAGGGGCTTTCCTGTCAATTTCAGCAGCTCTTTTAAAATATTTTACCGCTTCGTTAATTCTTTTTGTTCTTTTGTAAGCTAAACCCAGATTACTGTGAGCAGCGGCATAATCAGGATTTAACTTTAAGGCTTTTTTATATAATTCAATTGACTTCTTATATTCTTTTTCTTCTAAGTAAATATTTCCTAAATTATTATAAGGTTCAGGATATTTTAGATCTAATGCTAAGGCTTTTTCAAGATACAATTTTGCTTTAACAAAATCTCTTAAGCTGGCAAAACAAACTCCTAATTTGTTATAACATCTGGAATCATCCGGCCATTTTTCTAAAACCGTTTCAAACTCTCTGATAGCTTGATTGAAATTACCTTTTTTTAAATAACCTTCAGCTTTCTCAAAATCAATTTTATATTCTTCCTTATCCATAAATCCATTCTCCGAAATAAATTAACTATCTTGTCCTTATTCTATCCCGTAATTAGGCGCCTCTTTGGTAATAATTATATCATGGGGATGACTTTCTCTTAAGCCAGCGGAGGTGATCTGAATAAATTTAGTTTTTTCCTGTAATTCTTTAATGTTTTTCACTCCACAATAACCCATTCCTGCGCGTACTCCACCTAATAATTGATACACACAGGCCGAAAGTAGCCCTCTATAAGAAACTCTTCCTTCAATCCCTTCGGGGACCAGTTTGTCGTCTTCTGCTTCTTCTTGAAAATATCTATCCTTACTACCCTTCTTCATTGCTCCAATCGAACCCATTCCCCGATACTCCTTATAACTTCTCCCTTTGTAAAGCACTACTTCTCCCGGACTTTCTTCTGTTCCGGCAAACAAACTCCCTATCATTGCCGAATCAGCACCCACTGCCAAAGCTTTAGTTATATCACCGGAGTATTTTATACCTCCATCGGCAATAAGAGGAATGTGATATTTTTTAGCTGCCCTTTTGCACTCCTGAATTGCTGAGACCTGGGGCACTCCTACACCGGCAACCACTCTGGTAGTACAGATAGAACCCGGTCCAATCCCCACTTTTATGGCATCAACCCCGGCTTTTATCAAACTTTCCGCTCCCTCAAAAGTTGCTACATTGCCTCCTACTAACTCTATATCAAAATTCCGTTTTATCTCTTTTATAACTTCGATAACCCGGATAGAATGTCCGTGAGCGGTATCGACTACTATGACATCTACTTTGGTATTAACCAAAGCCTCTACCCTCTCCATTGTATCTCGAGATACACCTACGGCAGCACCCACTCTAAGTCTTCCATCGGCATCTTTGCAGGCATTAGGAAATTTCTTGACTTTTTCGATATCCTTTATGGTAATAAGTCCTTTCAAAATGAAATTTTTATTTACTATAGGCAATTTCTCAATTCTATTTTTATGCAATATTTTTTTAGCCTCTTCAAGGGTAGTGCCCAATGGGGCAGTAATCAGATTTTCTTTAGTCATTATTTCTGCTATTTTTAAGCTCTTGTCTTTTTCTTCTAAAAATCTGATATCCCGGTTAGTTAAAATTCCCACTAATTTTTCTTCTTTATTTACAATAGGAATCCCAGAAATATGATATTTAGCCATCAGCTCAATTGCTTCTCCCGCGCTTTTCTCCGGCGAAAGAGAAATGGGCTCTACAATTACTCCACTCTCTGACCTCTTAACCTTATCTACTTCTTCAGCTTGCTCTTCTAAAGACATATTTTTATGAATAATACCAATACCACCTTCCCGGGCAATGGCAATGGCTAATCTCGATTCGGTGACTGTATCCATAGCAGCACTAACCAAAGGGATATTTATATCGATATTTCTACTAAATTTTGTGGAGAGATCAACTTCTTTAGGGAGAATTGCTGATTTTTCGGGAACTAATAAAATATCGTCGAAGGTTAAACCTTCAAAGTTTAAAAATCTTTCTTTTTCCATAATTTTCCTACCTTTATAATTAATCATTAGTGAATAGTAATTCGTATCGCGTATTGCGTATCGAGTATCGCGTTAAAAAAACTAGGATTTAGGTGTAGGGGCACAATGAATTGTGCCCCTCTCTTGTAATTAATAGACAGGCGAGACGCCTGTCCTGCGATTAGTGGTCTATCCAACTGACAAATCCTCTGTTTTCTTTCTTTTCTTCACTATATACTAAATATATACTTTTTTCTATACGCTATCCGCTCTATGCTATTTTTATAATATTACCCCTCTTCAATATCCTTGTCAATTAATCGGAGCATATCATATTTCCCTGGGCCTTTACTTTTTCTTTACTCAATACTCGATACTTTTTTCTTTTTCCCTCTTTACTTTTTTACAAAATGTACTACAATAAAAAAGATTTTATATCTAATTTTTTTTTATGTTATAATAAAAACGTCTTTAAACAAAATAAAAAATTAAAAAATAATTTATTAAACAATTAGTAAGAGGTAAAAATGGATAATCAACCGAAAGAAAATTTAATTAAAAAAATATTATCCTGGAAGGAAAAGAGAGAAGCAATAATCTTAGCCCATGTTTATCAACCAGGTGAAATTCAAGATATTGCCGATTTTACAGGTGATTCGCTCTTCCTCAGCCAGCAAGCAGCTAAGACTCAGGCAAAAGTTATAGTATTTTGCGGAGTTCAGTTTATGGCCGAAACTGCATCTATTCTCTCTCCGGAAAAAATTATTCTACTTCCTGAAATTAAAGCCGGATGCCCCCTAGCCGATATGGCACCAATAGAAAAAGTAAAAAAGAAATTAAAAGAATTGCCTAAAGTAGCAATAATTTCTTATGTAAATTCATCAGCAGTTGTAAAATCTTTAAGTGACTATTGTTGCACTTCTGCCAATGCGGTTCAAATTGTTCAGACAATTCCTGCCGAAAAAGACATTCTGTTTATTCCCGATAAAAATTTAGCTGATTTTACTGCCCGAAAAGCAAAACGAAATATCATCCCCTGGCAAGGTTATTGTCCTGTCCATAATATTTTAACCAAAGAAGATGTCATAAAAGTTAAAAAACTCCACCCTCAAGCCTTGCTCCTAGTTCATCCTGAATGCCGCCCGGAAGTATGTAATCTAGCTGATTATATCGGCAGTACCAGAGGAATTATTGAATTTGCCAGTAATAATCCGGCTAAAGAATATATTATTGGTACAGAACTGGGAATATTTCATCCTTTAAAAAAGAATAACCCGGAAAAAGATTTTTTCCCAGCCTCTGAAAAAATGATTTGTAAAGATATGAAACTTATTACTTTAGAAAAAGTTCTACACTCTCTAAAAAAATTAGAGCCCCGAATAATAGTGCCAGAGAATATAAGAAAAAAATCTCTAAAAGCATTAAATCGAATGATAGAAATTACCTAGTTAATCGGTTACTTGATTAGCTGGTTAAAAGAATTAGCATATAGCTTGAAAACGAAAGGATTAATATAAATGTTTCCACGATATTTAATTAATTTTGACCTATCTAGAATTAGAAAAATTTATACAGATTTTTTGATTGTAGGCTCCGGTATTGCTGGTCTTTATACTTCTTTGAAGCTTTCACCATTAGGTGAAGTGACAATTCTCACAAAAAACAAGTTAACTGAAAGCAATACAGAATATGCTCAGGGAGGTATCGCTGTAGCTTTGGGAGATAAAGATTCACCTTATTTACACATGGAAGATACCCTAAAAGCCGGTGCAAATTTTTGCGACCCTGAAGCTGTAGAAGTTTTAGTGACAGAGGGGCCAAAATGTGTAGAAGAGCTTATTGAAATGGGAACTAAATTTGATAAGATCGAAGGAAAGTTCCAAACGACCCTGGAAGCAGCACATCAAAGACCAAGAATTCTACATGCACAAGGAGATGCAACCGGTGCGGAGATAGAAAGATCTTTATCGGAAAAAGCCAGAAAAGAAGATAGCATAAAAATTGATGAAAATCTTCTGGTCATTGACATCTTAACCGAAAATAATGTCTGTTATGGTTTACTCACCTTAAACAATAAAACCAGTGAATTTGCTGCCTATTTAGCAAAATATACTATCCTGGCCAGTGGTGGATTAGGACAGCTTTTTTCCAATACGACTAATCCTGCCGTGGCTACCGGAGATGGAATTGCTATGGCCTATAGGGGAGGAGCAAAAGTAACAGATTTAGAATTCATTCAATTTCATCCTACTGCCCTCTTTCACCAAGGAAGCCCCAAATTTCTTATTTCTGAAGCGGTTCGAGGGGAAGGGGCTATTTTAAAAAATATTAATGGCGAATCATTTATGCACTCTTATCACCCTCTGGCTGAATTAGCTCCCAGAGATATAGTTGCCCGTGCCATTATTGACCAGATGAAAAAAACTAAAAATGATTACGTTTATTTAGATGCTACTAAAATAAAAGATAAATTTTCCCAACGCTTTCCCACTATCTATAAAAATTGTTTGGCCTTAAATATTGATCCAGAAAAAGAATATATCCCGGTAGCCCCAGCAGCTCACTATACTATGGGAGGCATAAAAACCGATACCTGGGGACAAACTAATTTAACCAATCTTTATGCTTGTGGAGAGTGTACTTCAACGGGAGTGCATGGAGCCAATCGCTTGGCCAGCAACTCACTTTTAGAGGGGCTGGTTTTTGGTAAGAGAATTACCCAAAAAATTAAAAAAAACAATACGTATTATTCTATTGAAAAATTAAAAGAATTAAACCTTTCTTATAATTTCCCTCGAGAAAAATATAAAGAATATGACCCCCTAAAATTAAAACAAGAATTACAAAAACTTATGTGGAATAAAGTAGGAATCATTCGAAACCCCTCTGATTTAAAAAATGTGCGACAAAAAATTAGCGAATGGAAATTTATATTTAAATCAGAACTTAAAACTACTGAAGATTTTGAATTGGCTAATCTTATCATCTTAGCTGATTTGGTCACTAATTCAGCTTTACAGCGTGAAGAAAGCCGGGGAGCACATTACCGCGAGGATTTCCCTGATAGAGATGATATAAACTGGAAGAAACATATTATATATTAACCGATTGACCAATTGACCAATTGGTGAATTAATCTATAAAGAGGTGCTTTAAAGATGGACTTTTCAATAAAAGAAAATATTCTGGTAGACAAAATAATAGAACAAGCTTTATTGGAAGATATCGGCACCGGAGATATTACCACCGAATCTATTATTCCTTCCAAATTAAAAGCCAAAGGGATAATTAAAACCTCAGAGGAAGGTGTAGTTGCGGGTTTAGATGTTGCCTGTCTGGTATTTCAAAAATTAGATTCAGAGATTATTTTTCAAGAAAAAATTAAAGACGGGACAAAAGTTGCTCGGGATAAAGTATTAGCAGAAATTACCGGTCCTGCCCGAATCATTCTCAAGGGGGAGAGAGTTGCCTTAAATTTCCTTCAGCGAATGTCCGGTATAGCCACCATTACCTCTAAATTCTGTCAGGAAGTAAAAGATCTCCCGGTTCGAATAGTTGATACACGTAAAACTACTCCCGGATTACGAATGTTAGAAAAATATGCTGTCCGCATGGGGGGAGGATATAATCACCGCTTCGGCTTATATGATGCTGTATTAATTAAGGATAATCATATAGCAGTGGCTGGAGGAATTAAATCGGCAGTGAATTCTGTCCGAAAACAAATCTCCCACACAGTAAAGATTGAAGTGGAAGTAGAAAACTTATCTCAACTCCAAGAAACTTTAGAGATGAAAATTGATATAGTAATGCTGGATAATATGAATTTAGATACTATGATAGAAGCGGTAAAAATGGTTAAAGATAAAGCCTTAATTGAGGCATCAGGTGGAGTTACTTTAAAAAATGTAAGGGAAATTGCCCAAACAGGAGTAGATTTAATTTCTGTTGGTGCCCTTACCCATTCGGTAAAATCATTGGATATTAGTATGGAAATTGTATAGTGACTAGTTTATTTATTTATCTCATAAACCATCCGCAATCCCTGTAAAGTTAAATAAGGATTAATTTTATCAATCAGTTTACTTTCGTTTCCTATAAATTCCGCCTGGCCACCGGTAGCCACTACTACAGAATCTTCTCCCAGCTCTTTCTTAAATCGCCGGATCAATTCATTAGTTAGTCCTAAATAGCCAAAAAATATTCCCGATTGCATAGCGGAAATAGTATTACTTCCAATAGAATTTTTAGGCTTAATTATTTCTATTTTAGGCAATTTTGCTGTCTTTTCAGCCAAGGCTTCTGCTGATATCTCAATCCCGGGAGCAATAGCTCCTCCCAGATAAACTCCCTCTGTATTCACCGCACAAAATGTAGTGGCTGTTCCAAAATCTACAATTATTACCGGCCCTCCATACAATTTATATGCAGCAATAGCATTAACAATCCTATCTGCCCCCACTTCTTTGGGATTGTCTGTCTTAATATAAATCTCAGTCTTTGTCCCCGGTCCTACAATAATAGGTGAAACTTTAAAATAATCTATAGACATCTTTTTTAATATCCAGGTTACCGGGGGGATGACACAGGAAATAACCACTCCTTTAATATCTGCTAAAGATAATTCAGAATTATCAAGAAGACTTTTCACCAACATACCATATTCATCTTCGGTTTTTTCCAAATTGGTAGAAATTCTCCAATGGCCTAATAATTTCTCTTCTTCATAAACTCCTATCACTGTATGGGTATTACCTACATCTATAACTAAAATCATCGCAATCCCCTCCCCTAAATTATATCCCGTTTTGTCATTTCCGACTGTCTGCCGCCTGCCTGTGCATGTATGCACGCAGACAGGTACCTGCACAGGCAGGCGGAAGCGGGAAAGTGAATAGAGCAGAGGAATGATCAACTCCCCCCTACTCTATAACTTTTTTAATAACCAGCTCTTTTCAAAGCTTTGACTAATATAAATACTAATAATATTGCTACTACCACTTCCGGAGTGCCCTGAACAAAAGCAATGGTCAGACTTACTTTGGCCGGAAGATATCCTCTTAAGGTAGCTAATCCCAATACCCCAATAGTGTTGGTAAGAGTTCCCAGGGCTGCTGCTATTGCACTGTTTTTCCAGAGATATTTGTAAGAATAATAAGCTGCCACTCCGATAAATATTCTGGGTAAAATAGCGATTAGAGGATCGGCGAACATGGGATTAGTAGCATTTAAAAAACTGTAGACTCCGAAGATTAATCCTACTAATGCACCTACTATCGGACCTTCGAGTATCCCTCCTAAGATGGCCGGAATGTGCATAATGGTAGCATGACCGGCTGGAGTTGGAACAGGGATAAACCCCAAACTGGTTACTCCTAAGATAATAGCAATTGCCCCCAGCATGCCGGATATAGCCAGCTGCCGGGTAGTAAGTTTAAATCCTGATAAAGCAGAATCTCTATTCATTTTTTTCACCTCCGTTCTAGTTCCGTCATAAGATACTAGACGAAATACTATTATTTTTATTTACTCCTGGTCTTGCTCTCATATAAGATACAAGCCCCCGGGTAAAGTAATTACTTTACAGTAATAGCTTAAGATACTTTAACAAATATGTCAAGCTAAATTCAGTAATGAGTAATTAGTAATATAAAAAGAGTTAGCCAGTTAGCCGTTTAAGAAAATCAAAAAATAAGATAAAGTAAAGAACATACTTTAATTGGTTAATCAAGACAAATTAGTTGTTAAAGAAGAAAAACCTTTCTTTTCTTTTTTAAACTACCCCACTAAAGTTTGCACTAAAATTAAATACATATCGAGTAAAGACAGTATTGAGTTAAGAAAGGGGGAAAAAATAAATGCAGTAACGATCAGCGTAGTTTTTTCTTTTTCAATACTTTAAGCCGGAAGAAGTCCTCCCTCTCCTTTTCCTCCAACAATTCGGTGATAAACTTCACCAGGGCTTCGTACTTGGGTATCTGAATGTTCTTGAGGGCATTAGCCCTTTTCTGGGTTCTCTTTACCTCTATAGCCAGTTTATACACCGAATCCTCTACTTCTGCCAGTTCATAGAGTAGATATTTCACCTGGTGGAATTTCTGTAGAGCCACATCCAGGGCCGTATTGGTATGATAAAAGCTGTAGTAAGGCTCGATCTCATGCTTTTCATACTTTATTTGAGGTATCTCAACACCCATAACGCTATAGGTAAGAATAGTAAATTCATTAGATTGAGGTATGGATTTAGCCACTTCATAAACTTCATTTATCCCAAGAGTGATGTTGGCCACCGTTAGAGCTTCATACGCATCTTTGAAGATCTCCCGCATTTTTTGCTGATTTTCTTTGGCCCGGTCCATAAACTCCATCATCTTTTTAATGAGCACATTCCTCTTTTTATCCAGAAGATCGTAACCTTTTTTGGAAAAGTCCAGGGATATCTGCGCGGCCATTAGATTGGCCTTAGTTGAAGCAATGTTTTCCTGCATTAAAAATCACTTCCTGAGGTATTTTTTCACCAGGGAAGGGTCTATTCTGGTGAGTTCCTGTTCGGGGAAAATCCTAAGAATCTCCCACATTAGATCCAGCGTCTGATTTATATCCCGACGTTCTTCAAAGTCTTGTTTTGCAAACTTCTCTTCAAACTGCCGCCCAAATTCCATATACTTACGATCTATCTCTGAAAGCTCATCTTCTCCTACGATCTGAGCCAAAGCCCTTATCTCCTGGACTCTGGAGTAGGATGAAAATATTTGGTTGGCCACATCGGGATGGTCTTCCCGGGTGTATTCCTTGCCTATACCATCCTTCATGAGTCGTGACAACGATGAAAGTATATTAATAGGGGGATATATTCCCATCTGATACAGTGACCTATTCAAAACTATTTGCCCCTCAGTGATATACCCGGTTAAATCTGGCACCGGATGAGTGATATCATCATTGGGCATGGTGAGTATAGGTATCTGGGTGATGCTTCCTTTAGAACCCTTCAACATACCTGCCCTTTCATAGAGGCTGGCAAGATCTGAGTAAAGATATCCCGGATATCCCTTCCTGGAGGGCACCTCTTCTCTGGCTGATGAGATCTCCCTCAATGCCTCACAATAACTGGTTATGTCGGTCATTATCACCAACACATGCATATCACATTCAAAGGCAAGATATTCGGCAGCAGTAAGTGCACACCTGGGAGTGATGATCCTCTCCATGACCGGGTCATCGGCCAGATTCAAAAACATGGCCACTTTACCCATGACACCAGCTTCTTCAAAGACCTTTCGGAAAAAGTCAGCTTCGTCGTGCCTTATGCCCATAGCCGCAAAAATTACCACAAAGCTACTGACCTCTTCACTGGAAATCCTAGCTTGTCTTATAATCTGGGCTGCTAACTGATTGTGAGGAAGACCATCTCCCGAAAAAATAGGCAATTTCTGACCTCTGATTAGGGTCATAAGACCATCTATAGAAGAAATCCCGGTCTCAATGTAGTTTCTGGGGTAAAGTCTTGCTACCGGGTTCATGGGCCGGCCATTTATGTTGTAATTTTTGTGGGAATATATCTCTCCACCACCGTCTATAGGCTTTGCAGTACTGCTAAAGACCCTGCCAAGAATTTCCCTTGATATAGGTATCTCCATAGGTTTACCGGAAAAACTTACACTGATATCATTTAAAGAAATGCCCGAGGTCCCTTGAAAAACCTGTATGATAACTTTCCCCCGGTCAATCTGGACTACTTCGCCCATGCGGTGTTCTTTGCCGGACATCTCTATATCAACTATTTCACCATAAACCGCATCTTTGACTTCATCCATGATGATAAGAGGACCTTCAGCTTTTTCTAATTTTAGATATCTAATTTTCATCTGCTACACCTTTTTTGTACAAGTTCTCTATACTGTCATAGTAATGATTTATCCTGTCGGTAAGCTTCTGGAAGAACCCGGATTTTCCCTCAGTAGCGTTGTCTTTCATCCTGATGACATCGGAAATAATTTTCTCATCTTTAACTTTGGAAAAGGGTATGCCCTTTTTTACGCAGGAATATGCCCTCTCATAAAGCTGGTTAATAACCTTTAACATACTATACTGACGGGAAAGAGTCACATAGAAATCCTGCGGGTCGAAGGCATTTTGCTGGAGATATCCAGTCTTTATGACTCTGGCTATCTCCAGTATAACCCTTTGGTCATCGGGTAATACATCCTCTCCTACCAATTTTACAATATCCATGAGCTTGTCCTCTTCCTGAAGGATTCCCATCATTTTAGATCTGAGGGCCATCATGTCCGATGCTACCTTTTCTTTATACCAATCTTTCAGCATGGGAATATAGCTGCTGTAAGATGAAAGCCAATTTATGGAGGGAAAATGCCTGGCATGAGCCAGTTCTCGGTCCAGTGCCAGAAAAGTCCCCACAATCCTCTTGGTTGATTTAGTAACCGGTTCTGAAAAGTCCCCGCCGGCCGGAGAAACCGCTCCTATTATGGTAATAGATCCCTCGGTACCGTTGAGGTTTTTGAAATATCCTGCCCTCTCATAAAATGCTGCCAACCTAGAGGCAAGATATGCGGGATAACCTTCTTCGGCAGGCATCTCCTCAAGTCTGCCGGAAATTTCTCTCAGAGCTTCAGCCCACCTGGAAGTAGAATCAGCCATAACCGCTACATTGTATCCCATATCTCTAAAGTATTCAGCTATGGTAATACCTGTATAAATAGAAGCCTCCCGGGCCGCCACCGGCATATTAGAGGTATTGGCTATTAGTGCTGTTCGGTCCATCAAAGGATTGTCTGTATTAGGATCTTTAAGTTTAGGAAAATCTTCCAGAACTTCGGTCATTTCGTTGCCGCGCTCACCACAACCTATATAAACAATGATGTCAGCATCACTCCACTTGGCTAGCTGGTGCTGTTCGACGGTCTTGCCGGTGCCGAATCCTCCGGGGATAGCAGCAGTACCACCTTTAGCCAGGGGGAAGAAAGTGTCAATGACCCTCTGCCCGGTCACCAGTAGTTTGTCTATAGGCATCCTTTGAGCTATGGGTCTTGGTTGTCTTACAGGCCATTCCTGATACATTTTAAGCTCATACTTTTTACCATCTTCATCCAAAACAACCACTGTATCCTGAATGGTGTAAGAACCGCTTTTTACCGTACTTACTACTTTACCCTTTATTCCTGGAGGAACCATGACTTTGTGAACTATCATAGTTGTCTCCTGAATTTTCGCAAAAACCTCACCGGATTTTAAAATATCTCCCGATTTTACCAGAATCTCCACATCCCAGGACTTTTTCTCGTCTAGGGATATGAGGCCTATGCCCTCAGGGATAAATTTAAATCCCGAATCATATATCTTGGAAAGGGGCCTCTCGATGCCATCAAAGATATTGCCGATAATTCCCGGCCCTAGCTTTAATGAAAGGGGTTTTCCAGTGCCATACACCTTTTCTCCCATTTTGAGGCCTGATGTCTCTTCATATACCTGGATGGTACCCAGATCATTTTCCAGAGAAATGACCTCACCTATAAGTTTTTTTTCACCCACCATCACCATTTCTCGCACCATGAAATCTTCCATATGGTCGGCCCTCACTACAGGGCCATTAATGTATATAATTTTCCCCTGCCCTACCATTTTATTACTCCTTATTTAACCACGAATACAGGATTTCTCCAACCAGCTGGTTGCTCTCTCCCAGAATAGTATTTATAGTGAAATCTATCTCCAGCCTGCCATCGCCACTTTTTACAAAAACTCCGCCGATCAGGCTGTCAACGGTCTCAATTTTATAGGTAGCCTCATCCCGGAAGGACTTGATGGTACTTAAAATAACTTTTTGATTATTTTTAAGGTCATCCCTGCTGAAGCTAAAATTTATAAACTGATCAGCAGAAAACTTGGACAATACTTGCTTTATGGCTTCCTTTAAAAATTTCACATACTCTGCTGTGCCAACAAAAATCCCGGCTCTTTTCTTGACTTCATCCATGATCTTATCTGCAAATTCCTGCCTCTTTTTCAACACTGCCAGGCGCATGGCAGACCGGGTCTTTAAAATCATCTGCTGCTTTTTGGTCTCGGCATCTTTTGTGGCTCTATCAACTACAGTCTTTTTTCTTTCTTCGTTATCCTTTATCATAGTAGTCTTTCGGTCCTCATAACCTTCCACCAGCTTTTTTTGTTTTTGCTGAAAGTCAAATTCTATTTTTTCTGTAACCATCTTCGTGAAAAGAGAAATTTTATCTTCTATAGTATTAGGCATGATATTCTAGTCTCCTCAAATCTTAAGTCCTATGGATTCTCTTATATACCTGGTTAAAAAGTCGGGAGGCCGCCTGGTGCCATGCCTGTCGGGAATCTCAACTATTATGGGAAGGCTGCGAGAAAGCTTCATTTCGTTTAGTTCCAGCTGAACCCTTTCCGCTAATAACTCGGTTATGAGTAGAATTCCTATATCCCGCTTTTCCTTTACCTTTGCTAATTCTTTCAATATGTCTTCCCTTTCGTGGACCACAACTCCTTCTACACCGGATAACCTCATACCGGTCAAGGTATGGGTATTGTCGCTTAGCATAAAGACCTTCATATGGATCCCCCTACAGTCTACCCAGTATCATGATTGAGACAATCAGTCCATATATGGCAATACCTTCGGCTAAACCCACAAATATTAGAGTTTTACCCAGAATATTTGGGTCCTCTGAAACAGCCCCCAGGGCCGAGGAACCTACGGCACCCACTGCATAGCCTGCACCAATCGTGGCAAGTCCGGTGGAAAGTGCTGCTGCTAAAAATCCCATTCCTGATGAAGAATTTGCCGAAGATTCGGCATTGGCGATATCCGGTATCAAGAAAAATAGGAAAACCGCTACCAGTGCAACATAAGTCAATACACCCGCTTTTACTAATTTTCTAATCCTTTTTAAATTAGTTTTATCTTTCTTTATATAAATATAGAACCCTGCGGCCACGGTCAATCCCGAGATGGCCATAGCAATAAACAATACTGCAAACATTCTTAAAACCCCCATTTCAAATTTATAATGTTGTAAAGTTATATTTCGCAATACCAAGGGAAATAACCTTTTTATGATATAAACTTATTCCCCTGCCGACAGATGATATATCTTTTATTTTTACCGGGTCATATTCTATACCATCCCCTCGGTAATATTTGGTAAAGAGCTCGTAATATTCCAGTCTTAAAGCCTGAATGAACACTATCAGTCCTTCTAAAACGATAATGACCACATTTCCTAATACTAATACTGACAGGTTTTCCCATGAGGAGCTCATCATCCTGGCTAAGGTGGCAAAGGCTATATAAAGTCCCACATGGTTCAAAGCAAAAGCTCCCACTCTGATAAAGGATATCGTATTGGAAAGCATGGAAAGAAGAGTCTCTATGACTCCAAACCCCTCTTCTATATAATAATTAGCCGGCGATTCTCTGTAGAGTTTATCGGCATGGGTGAACTTGTTAGATAGAGGCTCTTTAAATACCATCAAAAGAAGAAGACCAACCATGATATAAACCAGTGCCGGCAATATATTACTGTGGGTAACAACAACTCGAAATATTGTATATAACAATATTAAATAAAAGGCAAGTCCTGCTATACCATTTCTGCCGAAAAGACCCTCTTCCATGTTTTTTTCCAGGCTGGAATTTATTATATTGTATATATAACTACTTAAAATAAGTACTATACCAAAAACCACTGCCGCCACCAGCATGACATTGATGTTTGCCATGGGCCTGATGATGAGGGGTGACAGAATTTTCTCAGAGCCGAAAACACTGCCGTAAATAAAACCAAAAACAGTGGAACTTAAACCTATCCTGCTCAAAATTCCTCCCAGACTAGTCTTTTTCCATACAAACTCTAAAATAAGACCGCTAAAAAGCAGTATAAGCCCCTGGCCCACATCACCGAACATCGCTCCAAAGAGAAGCATATAGGTCAAACCGAAAAAGGATGTAGGATCTTTTTCACGGTATGCCGGGGTGCCATACATTTTCACCAAGGTTTCAAAAGGTCTAAATAGTTTTATGTTACTAAGTTTTGTGGGCGGGGTTATGCCCGAACCAGGTTTATTGACATCATCCACCAAAATAATAACCTTGTCCCCGAACTGGCTTTCCAGTTCGGTTTTCAGCTTGGAGACAGTGCTGACAGGCACGAAGCCAAACATAAAAAATAATTTATCACCTATGGCAATCTCTGATTTAAGTTCTTCGATTTTTTTCTCCATTTCCAGCCTGGAATAACCTTTTTTAAATTCTGTAATATATTTTACCCTATAATCTTCCAGAGATTTTTTAAGGGACTCTATCGCCTTTTGTTCCTCATCTATACTTTTGGTAAGCTTCTCCGTAACTTTTAAGGTAGTATCGTTAAATTCTGTGGGTATGGCCAGAACGGCATAATTAAGAGAACTAAAAATCTTCTCCAGGGTTTCCTCCAGGTTTACCGGAGTTATGGAGACCACTATCACATATTTGCCTTCAACCGCCACCTTTAATACTACTGCTGGTATGTTCTCGTAATTCTTCTTGAGCTTATCGTAATTTTCTCTGGAAATCCTGATAAGTCTGAACACAAGGTATTTCATATTAATTAACCGGTTTACATCTAAACTAAACCGGGACAGATATTCAAGGTTATCAATGTACTCTCTTTTTTTATCGATTAAGCGCCCCTTTTCTTCTATCTCATCGGCAGTAGAACGAATCTTATCGTAGATATCCGAAAATTGCTTCATAAAGTCATCATAGTCATAATCCTGGCCCAAAAATTCCATTCTTAATTGGGGTTTTATACTAAAAAGATTGAGTAATAATTTTACCACTTCTTCGTCTTTGGTAAAATCCCGTTTTAAAGAGTAGGGCTTTAGGAAAGGTTCTTCTTCCAAGGCTTCTATGTTTTCTTCACTGGGAGGCAGAAAAAAATCGGTGGAATTCACTCTGACCAGAGCGTTGATCATATGCATACTTCCGTTTAAAGTCACAAAACGTAATACCTTGTTTAAAAGATTATTTTTACCTATAATTCCCATAATTTTCATTTTTTCTACACTCATAAAAATATCTCCTTGAATTTATGACGCTTTCACCAGAAATTTCCTGGCTTCTTCCGGAGGCAGGTTATATCTTATACTCTCGATAATTGAAATGATATCCCTTATTTCAAATTCAAGTGACCACACATATCCTATGGTTTGGATGATGCTCATGGGAAATTTATGGACTAAATCCCTGAGTTTATAATACATAAACCTGTTTATGCGCCTTTCCATATATATATTGGTGGATTTCTCTTCTTCCTTAAACAAAAAACCATAGACCGAATTTAGGGTCATCCTGTAGAGTTCCTCAAGGTTCTTGGTATAACACATATTTTTACGGTCCGTAAAAGTCAGTTTATCTCCAAAATTTATGGTATAGTTTAGAAGCTCTTCAGGCAACAGGTCGTAAAATCTTTTACCCCGGTATATCCATTGAATATTATACAGGTCAGCTACCATGCCTTCCCATTTCTTCAGAATTTTTCTGTCTTCTTCGGATATATTTAGTTTTCGGCTTTGAATGATGCTAAAATAACCCATATCCAGAGCCATCTCAAACCTGAAAAGATTTTCTCTCCTACCATCGACCAGGGGCATCAAAAATTCAAAAAACTTCGAACCTTCCAAAGCATATATCAAGTCCCTAATCGTCCTTGATTTGAAAAGCTTCTCAGGGCTAACTTGGCTGTATTTACCTAAAAAGGAGAGGGATTTTTCAATTGTTTCCGGTTCCTTGCCGTTGAAAATGCTTCTGGCCAGAACTTTTAAATCCTCTATCTCGTATTTTATATAAAGCGAACGGATAAGATCCTTGTAATCATCCCGGAAATAATGGATAAGTTTATCCATATTTTTGATCATATTGCGCTTTAGAATGTCTTCCAGATCTCTCCTGCTGACAGTGTCAAGGTGAATTTCTCCTAATAGCTTGCCATAATAAATGTTCTCTTTTAAATAACTGGCAGCATCGGGCACGGACTTTTTCTTCAGCATGTTCAAGTAGTCATCCCGCTTTAAAAACTCTCCTTCCAGCGCCCTTATCTTGGTATTTACAGCAGCATATATAGTAACCTTATCCATGGCTTTCCCTATTAATATCAAAAATCCGCTTCAATATTTCATCCGTAATATTTTTTAGGGATTTTTCAAATTTCAGCTCCATATTTTCCAGGACTTCCTTAGTATTCAATTTCAGCTGATCAACTTCCTGTTGACCTTCTTGCAGTATCTTTTTTGTAGATTTCTTGGTTTCGTCTTCTATCTGGCTTGCATAATCCTTAAGAATTTTCTGTTCTTCTTCTTTGTATCGGCCTTCCAGTTCCACCAGCTGTTTTTTCCTTCTTGCGCTTATATCAACTGCTCTGGTATCGAGCTCGATGAGTTTTTCTATTATTGTTTGCTCTTCCAAAATACCACCTTCTTTAAAGTTTTAAAATTCCCAAAAAGAGTTTAAAACCTACCCGCAGGGGACAGGCCTATTTAAAAAGCAATTACCTTTTGACTAATTTTAAGTATATTACTACTAAGCTGCAAAGTCAATTTTTCGAAGTACAATTGTCTTTTAAGAATTAAAAGTGCACTGTTTTTTGATAATTTAAAATTCAAAAGTGCACTACCGAAAAACAGTAAACAGTAAAAAGATGTAAACTTGATTTTAAGGATATTGAATCGGTTTCCTACAGGTCTGGTATTATAGGAGATATTTTAGGATATGGAACTATTTATCTTAACAAAATCTCCGATAAAAAAATTATAAAATCTACTTACCTTCCGAATCCCAAATATTATGCTGAAATGATTAGATCGCGTCTCAAGAGCAATAGGAATAAAAAAATAAAATTGAATAATGATGTTTCTGAATTGATCCATCAGGGAGAGAACCTGAATACAGAGTTTAAACGTTCGCTCAGATGGGACATAAAGCTAAATAAAGTAAATAAGGATTTGGAAAAAGCGGTTATGAGAATAATTTGTGGATTTATGAATGTTGAAGGTGGAATTTTACTCATAGGAGTTGGTGATGACGGCATTATAGAAGGGCTTGAAAGTGATTATAAGACATTTAAAAATATGGTAAGGATTATTTTGAAGGTTACTTGTACCAGATATTTGGTCTTATGGTTGGCAAAGAATATATGAATTTAATTGATATTGCTTTTTATGATTTTGAAGGGAAAAATGTATGCTTGATTCATGTTCCAGCAAGTGATGAACCAATCTACTTGAAAACTGACAATCAGGAGGTTTTTTATGTTAGGACAGGCAACACGACACAACCTTTGGCTGTAAGGGAAGCAAATAAATATATTTTTTAACAAATTTAAGAATAAAGGTAAAGACTAAGTTTATTTCATCTGATAGCAGTTATGTAATCTGCTTCTACTTTGTTTGCCTAAACCCTTTCCTTCGGTCGGCTTTATATATTCCCAATATGTAATAGAAAATAAGGAGGAACACAAATTATGAGTAGAAAAAAAACTATGGGTCTGTGGGCCGCAATATCTATTGGAGTTGGCGGAATGATAGGTGCAGGTATTTTCTCTATATTAGGAATTACCTGCCAGATTATATATGGCTTAATTCGCTCACTTAAATGTTTTGCATTTCGTGAACAAGCGAAACATTTCTAATAAAAATTTAAGGGGCATTAAAGAAAACGAAAAAGAATGTTCCTATCTTAGCGTAAAATAGAAAATAAAATACATCTGTTTGATATTGGCAATAAGTACTATTGCTTTAATAATTATTATATCAATTTCACCTAAAACAGCTACTAATTAAAGCATGATTGATTTTTAAAAATTCAATGGTTATTCCACTGGTGATAGATACGGCAAAGGCGTCCATCGCTAATCCAAATGCGATAAATACAATTGATAGGCACTATTTTTTTTGGTGAAAATGCTTGTTGTTCATTGTTTCTATTGCACTATTTTAACTGATCAAGTATATCTTTTAATTTGATCTCTGCGTAGGCAATGCAAGTGTCAGCCGCACCATAGT
>Ga0209386_1000068_pt1 | contig 54114 bp, 43 predicted proteins | sample NGEPertwo_FD_184510 | JGI IMG/M metagenome (GOLD analysis project Ga0209386, IMG submission 184510) | Arctic peat soil microbial communities from the Barrow Environmental Observatory site, Barrow, Alaska, USA - NGEE Permafrost154B-two... | ecosystem: Environmental > Terrestrial > Soil > Wetlands...
CGCTCAAAACTCAACTTGACGGCATTCTCCTTGAATGCTTTGTCATAATGCGTTCTTTGTTTTTTCATAATACACTAAATTAAACTTTTATGCTTAACTCTGTGTCCGGCCTAAGTTAGCAACTCCAAAGTCATTATTTGGATACACATCATCCTCATATTCAGTTTGATTTACCTGATAAATTGCTTCATATCTTCCTGACAGATATAAAAAAGGTGATTATGCAGAATAGTAATAGCGATCTGAATTCGAAAATAATGCTACTTGAAGCCGAAAATGCAGCTTTGTCGGAGAGGGCAGAAGAAACCCTGCTTTTCCGGTTGGTTGCCGAAACCATTTATCAAACCAAAGATTCATCGTTTCCGATTGAGCCGATTCTGGAACAAATTTCAATCCTGAAAAAGATACCTTTTTGTGCTTGTCTGGAACAAACGTCCAACGGACTTATCGTAGAGGGTTTTTATGCCTCGTTTGCCGAATTACGACCATCTGAAGTTCAAATTTCTTTTCCTGAAATCGACGATAAAATACCATCAGATCAAGGATTTCTGATTCTGGAAGGAAATGAATTCGAATTCTATGGTCTTTCGCTCCGGATTCCCGACCAATTGTTTCATCCGGCTCGTGCCTTGATTATTCCCTGTTTTTCAAAGAGTATCTCAACGCGATATTTTTTCTTTCTGGGTAATTGCGGAACGGAAAACTATTTTCCCAAATTGCAGGTACTTCTGAAACAAATAGTGCTGTTGGCAGCAGAAAGACTTGAAAACAGTTACATTCTCGGAGAAATGACCCGGCTGAATCTTGAGCTTGACAACGGGTAAAGGAACGGACTGAAGAATTGTCCCAAACCAATCAACGTCTGAACAGAGAGAGCTATGAACGTAAAATTATAGAAAGAGCATTGAGTGCTCATGAAAAGAGTCTTCGTTCGGTTTATGATGCCGCAATTGATGTTTCTTTTATTACGGTTGATTTGTCGGCAGAATTTATTATCCGGAGCTTTAGCCCCGGAGAGATGAAAATGTTCGAATATTCATCGAATGAAGTGATTGGTAAACCTCTGAGACTGTTTCGATTGCCCAATCAATCTGATCTTCTCCCTGCCATTCGTCATGATTTTGATGAGATTGGCTGGAGCCGGAGAGAAGAAATCATTCTGCGCCGCAAATCGGGTGAGTATTTTATTGCAATGCTAACTGTATATCCATTGTTCGACGAGGATTCGAAACTGATTGGTGCACTTGCTGTTTGCATCGATATTTCAGAATTAAAACAAACTCAGCATAAATTAATCAATGCACATGAAAAGGCTGAGAAAAGCGAGTTCCATTTCAGATCTTTATTTGAACAGGCATCGGATGGGATATTTATAAGTGATAAGAAAGGAAATCTCCTTGATGTGAATGAAAATTGTTGTAAGATGCTTGGCTATAAGAAAATGGAATTGCTAAAGCTGAATCAGAAAGATATTTCAGCGAATGAAAATCCGGTAAAAATTGATGAAAAAAATCGGGTATAGTTGCTATGACCGAACATATTCTTGTGCGGAAAGACCGAACTGTTTTTACCGCTGAAATTAGTGGCAAAATTCTTCCGGATGGCAGTATGCAGAGCATCGTTCGTGATATTACTGAACGTAAAAAGTTTGAAGCAGATTTGATTTCAGCCAAAGAGAAAGCAGAGGAAAGCGACAGGCTGAAAACTTCATTTTTACAAAATATCAGCCATGAGATCCGTACCCCCTTGAATGCGATCATGGGATTTTCTGAATTATTGACTGAATATTTGGACGATGAGGAAAAATTGATAGGATTCACCAATCTAATCAAACAAAGAGGCAACGATCTGCTCGAAATTATTAACGATATTCTGGACTTTGCCCGAATCGAATCAGGTCAAATATCGCTCAGTCCTGAAGAATGTAAAATGAACCTGCTTTTTGCTGAAATGGAAACCGTTTTTCAGGAATGCCAGAGTCGGCTTAATAATAATCAGGTGCAATTTCATCTGGAAGTTGACCAAAATATAAGAGCGCTTGAAGTGTTGATTGATCGGGATAAACTGAAACAAATTTTGATAAATCTGATCGAAAATGCATTTAAATTTACCAGCTCAGGCATCATTGAACTTGGCTGTACGATCAATGAACAAAACGTATTTACTTTTTATGTTTCAGATACTGGTATTGGTATTCCCAAAGACAAACAGACAGAAATATTTAACCGTTTCGTACAGGCCAGTCACAATACTTCCCGCTTGTACGGAGGAACCGGACTGGGACTGTCAATAGCACAGGGCCTTATCGTATTGCTGGGAGGTGAAATCTGGCTCGAATCAGAAACAGGGCAGGGGAGCACTTTCTATTTTACCATGCCATTTAAAGCAAACAATCTTCATATTCCGAAGATAGCAGAAGAAAAAGTTCCTGAAAATCCGTACAAAAATCCATTCGTGAAAATCCTGATTGTGGAGGAGGATGAGTACAGTTTTATGTATTTAAACGAATTGCTTTCGGAAACTGAATTTACAATTCTACACACCAAATACGGGAAGGAAGCTGTTGATATTTGTACCCGGCAGCCAATTGATCTGGTTTTAATGGATATTCGACTTTCCGATATGACCGGTTATGAGTTAGCCTGCTTAATCAAAAAACAGAATCCCGGTGTCAGTATTATTGCCCAAACCGCATATGTCACTCCTGAAGATGAAAAAAAAGCGTTGGCTGCCGGATGCGTCGATTATTTGTGCAAACCCATAAGAAGAGAGTTTTTATTGTCCAGAATTAACGTTCACCTGAAACAATCTAAAAACCGGACTCACTCCTGAATTTCTCTTCATTTCTGACCTGGATGGATCGTTTGTCTGATTGGAAAATAGATGTGTCGACCGTTTGAATATCCAAAGTTTTCCGTTTCAAACCCGATTGATCACCTTTCGAAAAAATATTTTTCACAGCTTTGTGTTTTGGAAAAGCTATTTTCTGTATGATAGCATACAAATTTTCATTTTCTTTGTAGCTAAACATGTTGATAATAAACCAATTTGATGTGATCATGGAGAAAATGGAAGATATTTTTCAAAAAATTGGCACTACTCAAACTTTAAGCCAGAAGATTGAACGAAACATTGAACGGGCAATTCGTGAAAAGAAGTTGCCCATTGGAGCAAAACTTCCTTCTGAACGTGAGTTGTGTGAGATGTTTGCAGTTAGTCGCACGGCACTTCGTGAAGCATTGAGGCGCTTAAGTGCTCGTGGTTTGATCGAAATCAAGAAGGGGAGTGGAATGGTTGTGACCAAGATTGAATTGAAAGATGCCATCAGTTCGCTCAATTTATATTATGATTTAAAGTTCGATGATAATCTAATCAGCCAGATTATTGAACTTCGGTTGGCTTTTGAACCTGAAATTGCAAAAATGGCTGCAATGAACCGTACGGATGAGGATTTAAAAAACATGGAAGCCAATTTGGTTGAGTTTGCCAAATGCAATCCGGACAATACACAACTCGAATCTGACATTGATAACCGCTTCCATCTGTCAGTTGCCCGTGCTACCGAAAATCCATTTGTGATCATTACCATGGAGCCTGTACATAATTTGCTGCCCCGAATGCGCAACTTTATTTATGCCAACATTGATGGTGAAAAGGAAATTACGCTTGGGTATCACAAAGAAATAGTAAATGCTATTCGTGAACGTGACGCTGATCGTGCTTATGATAAAATGCAGGCACATCTCGATCGCAACATGCAGGTTTACAATAAATTCTTTAAACATTTATAAAGACTGGTCCATATATATCAACTGATGGATCTGGTTTGAGGTTCCGGAGGAAAAGACGCATGGCCGTGCGTCTCCCTGAGTTTGGCTAAAAACTCATATAAAAGGCCACAGAATTATAAAAGGTTATCGTATTTCTGAAAGACGCACGGTGCGTCTCTACAAAATCCAAAGATCACAATTCAAGAAAGGATAACTAATCTTTTGTGGATCTGATTTATAAACAAATAAGGCAGCCCAATCAGGCTGCCTTATTTGTTTTTTACTGACTGGGTGACTTCAAGTCACACCGTCAGTGGGAGAATCGCATAAATTATCCCAGGATTTCTTTTACTTGTTTGTAAACATTGTCTGCTGTAAATCCAAGTTTTTCGTCCAGTACGGAGTATGGTGCTGAGAATCCAAATGATTCCATTCCAAAAACTTTACCATCGGCGCCAACCAATCCTTCCAGATTAACAGGTAAGCCGGCAGTCATACCGAATTTTTTAACTCCGGCGGGCAATACGCTTTGCTGATAGGCAGGGCTCTGACTACGGAACAATCCTTCTGAAGGAACCGAAACAATCCGGCATTTGATGCCTTCTTTTTCTAACAGCACCTGACCTTCAACCAATGTACTGACCTCGGAACCACTGGCCAGTAAAATGACATCAGGTATTCCTTCAGTGTCTGTAACGATGTATGCCCCTTTGGAAGCCTGTAAAGCTTCGGTATAACGATCCCCTTTTGAAGGAAGATTTTTAATGTTTTGACGCGACAGAATTAAGGCTGTCGGAGTATCCGTATTTTCAAGAGCAAGTTTCCAGGCAACCGTTCCTTCTTCACAATCTGCCGGACGAAGTACGAGTACCGAATTTTTGCCATGGTGGTTTTTTAGTTTTTCCATCAGTCTGATTTGAGCTTCCTGTTCAACTGGCTGGTGGGTTGGGCCATCTTCTCCAACGCGAAAAGCATCGTGAGTCCAAACGTATTTCACCGGTAGCTGCATCAGGGCAGCCATTCGCACTGCTGGTTTCATGTAGTCGGAGAATACAAAGAAAGTTCCGCAAACGGGAATAATACCGCCATGCAGAGCCAGTCCGTTCATGATACAAGCCATGGTTAGTTCACAAACACCTGCCTGAAAGAATGATCCTGAAAAGTCACCTTTTTTAAATGCAGTGGTTTTTTTCAGGAAGCCGTCAGTTTTGTCAGAGTTTGAAAGGTCGGCAGAAGAAACCACCATGTTTTCAACCTCACCGGCAAAAGCTGCCAGAACAGTGCTCGATGCAGCACGTGTTGCAGAACCGGCTTTTTGAGAAATTTTGCTGAAATCGAATGCCGGAACTTCTTTGCTGAAGAAACGGGCAAGTTTTTTGGCTAATTCAGGATTTTCTTTTTCCCAGGCCTGCTGAACAGCTTTTTTCTCAGCAGCTATGGCAATCAGTTCTTGTTTGCGTTTGTCGAACAAGGCCTGAACATCGTCAAAAATGACGAATGGATTCTTAGGATCGCCACCTAGATTCAGGATTGATTTATCGAAAGAAGCACCTGATTCGCCTAAAGGCATTCCGTGGGTAGCGCACTGCCGTTCGAAACTTGAACCATCTTCTTTCAAAGCACCTTTACCCATGATGGTTTTTCCGATAATGAGAGTTGGTTTTTCAGTTTCGGCCTGAGCTACTTTTAGCGCAGTACGAATCTGATCAACATTGTTGCCTTCAATTATAATTACTCTCCATCCCCAGGCATCGTATTTTTTTGCTGTATCTTCATGTGTAACATCTTTTGTTTCAGTTGAAAGCTGTATGTCGTTTGAATCGTAGAACATGATCAGGTTGTTCAGTCCAAGGAATCCGGCAACGCGACCGGCGCCCTGCGAAATTTCTTCCTGAACACCACCGTCTGAAATAAAAGTATAGGTTTTGTGAGCCATCCATTCGCCGAAGCGGGCAACCATAAACCGTTCCGCAATAGCGGCTCCGACAGCCATTGTGTGGCCCTGACCGAGTGGTCCGGAAGTATTTTCAACTCCTCTAGCAGGCTCAACTTCCGGATGTCCCGGTGTTGGGCTACCCCATTGGCGGAAATTTGAAAGTTCATCCATGTTGTAATTTCCGGTCATAGACAGAATCGAGTACAACATAGGCGACATATGTCCCGGATCCAGAAAGAATCGGTCACGGTTGATCCAGGTCATGTCAGTTGGATCATAATTCAGAAATTCAGAATAAAGGACAGTTATATAGTCGGCACCACCCATTGCTCCGCCCGGATGGCCGGATTTGGCTTTTTCAACCATTGATGCTGATAATATCCGAACATTATCGGCTACTTTTGTTATCAGTTTTTTCTCCATTGTCATGAGTTTTTATGAATTAAATTAAATTGTTTTTTCCTACGTCAGTTTATTATGTGTGATCATGTTCTGATATTCCGGAAGTAACTTGTCATTACAAGTCAATGCCCGGCAAATATAGTAATTACACTAAACTTACCGGGCATAAAATTTTAAAGACTAAAAAATAATATTATTTCGGATCAAGAATTCGTACCATGACGACACCTTCAATCGCAGCAATCATATCTTTTATTCCTTCCGGAACATTACCGTCAATGTCAATAATGTTGTAAGCAATTTCAGCTTTGTTCCGATTCAGCATATTTGAAATATTGAGACCTTCGTGAGCCAGCAATGATGATATCTGGCTAACCATTTTAGGAACATTTTTATTTGCAATGACAATGCGGGTTCCGTCGTTTCTTGGCATTTCTGCTGCAGGGAAATTGACTGAATTGATAATGTTTCCGTTTTCAAGGTAGTCGGTCAGCTGATTAACTGCCATGATTGCACAGTTCGTTTCCGATTCTTCGGTCGATGCACCAAGGTGTGGAATGGCAATAATGTTTTTTACATCGATCAATTCATCTTCCGGAAAATCAGTTATATATTTCCCAACTTTTCCTGATTCGATGGCTTCAATCATATCATGATTGTTCACTAATCCTCCGCGGGAAAAATTCAGGATTTTAACCCCTTTTTTCATCATCTTCAGATTGTCTTTGTTGATGAAACCTTTTGTTTCAGCCATCTGCGGAATATGAATGGTGACAAAATCAGCATTGGCAAGCAAGGAATCAAGTCCTTCAGCTTTTTTTACGTTACGGCTTAATTTCCAGGCGTGAGAAACCGAAATGTACGGATCGTAACCCAATACATTCATTCCAAGTGACTGAGCAGCATTTGCTACCAAAACACCAATGGCGCCCAATCCGATTACGGCCAGTGTTTTTCCGCGAATTTCTGTTCCTCCAAAGTTAGACTTGCCTTTTTCGACCAGTGCAGGGACTTCACTGCCTTTGCCTTTTAGCGTTTTGGCCCATTCAAGCGAATTGGCAATGTCGCGTGAAGAAAGAAGCATACCTGCAATAACAATTTCTTTTACTGCATGGGCATTTGCACCGGGTGTATTGTACACCACAATTCCCTTGTCAGTACATTTTTCGATTGGGATGTTATTCACACCTGCACCTGCACGGGCAATGGCAAGCAGACTTGAAGGCAGTTCCATATCATGCATGGCCTGACTGCGAACGATTATTGCATCCGGTTTCGAGAATTCACTGGCGATTTCGTATTTATCGAGCGGGAAAATTTTCAATCCTTCAGGATCGATCTTGTTTAATGTCTGGATTTTGAACATGTTGTGTAGATTTATGGGGTACTTTTATTTTTGGTTTTATTTACTTTAAAGTATGACAAAGATCACAATATTATTTAAGAATTGAAGTCACTTGCCTGAAAAAATTGTCAAATAGTGCCTGAAAAAACTTATTCGGATTCATTTTTATGCCGATGTCCAAACGACATGTTTTATGTGTTTCGAATGTCAAGTCCGGTGAGTTGCACTGTGAGTTGTTCAGGTATAGGGCTTTGCAGAAAATGATGTGTTCAAAGGATATTCAGAATCAAACATGAATTTTTTTGGATCTCGAATAGTTGAGAATGACTGGAAGAAACGAACAGGCTGCTTGTAATTTATTGTCAAGAAGATGGAGTGAAACCGATCGAACTATGAATCTTTATGCAGGAGTTTCTCTTCAGAACAATCATCTCAGACTGCTATTTCCGAGAAAAAATCCGTTTTTTTTCCTAAAATTCTTTTCTTTGTAATCCGAAAATGCATGAAGGGTTTATTCAATTTTTTGAGGTACAACTATGAATATCGTTTCTTTTACTCCAAGGATACCAAAACATTATTTATTCTTAGTCGCTGCTCTGGTCTGGACTTTTGCCGGAGGTATGCTTTTGTTTCGGGGATATTCATTTTTAATCGTCTATCCACATTTTCTTGCTGTTAAAATGTCGGGTTGTCTAATTAGTGGTCTAATATTTTTCAAATTGCTTTTTGTCAAAATCTCCGGAAAACATGTTGTCCGGATTGAGAATTTACCCATTGATCATCCGTGTTTATTCTCCTTTTTTAATCTGAAAAGTTACCTGATGATGACTGTTATGATTTCTTCAGGAATACTGCTTCGCAAAACAGGTGCAATCTCTCCTGAATATCTTTCACTGGTGTATGTTACGATGGGAATTCCGCTACTGATGTCATCCTTCAGGTTTTATTATACATTTTTCCTGAATACAGATGACTCTGATCGAACCGTTTCCCACGGTTGAGAAATATTTAGAAACCCGGAACTCATGAAACAATGTTATAGTAACGAACTGACTGTCAACGTCAGAATCAATCCCATTACTGAAATAATAGATTCCATAACGGTCCATGATTGAAGGGTTTGTTTCTCGGTCATTCCAAAATATTTACCAACCAGCCAGAAACCGCTGTCGTTTACATGCGACAATAGGGTAGCTCCCGAAGCAATAGCAAGAACTACCAATGCAAGATGTGTCTCCGATAAATGGAAAACGCCTAAAACCGGTGCCATAATTCCAGCGGCTGTAATCATGGCAACAGTAGCCGAACCTTGTGTGACGCGAACAATCGCAGCCAGAGTCCATGCCAGAAGAACCGGTGGCAATGACGAATCCGCAATCGATTCAGCCATCATTTTGCCAATGCCACTGTCGACCAGTATCTGTTTCAGAACTCCACCGGCTCCGGTTATCAGAATGATGATTCCGGCAGGTCCAAGAGCTTTGGTGCTCAGATCCAGAATTTCTTTTTTATTGAATCCTTTTTTGATTCCAAGGAAATAAATCGCGATTAAAGTCGCGATGGTTAGTGCAGTAAACGGATGCCCGATAAAACCTAATATTTCAGGAACTAATCCGGAAGAAACAAGCTGTTTCTTCACTAAAACATCAGTAACTGTGGCTACCAGAATCAAAAATAGGGGAATGGCAATGATGCTGATGATCAGTCCAAAAGAAGGGAGGTCTTTCTTTATCTCCGGATGAATTTCTTCCATGTTTTCAGGAGGGAAAACAATAATCTTTTTACTGATGTATCTGCCGAAAACAGGTCCGGCCAGAATGGCTGTAGGCAAACCTAAAATAAATCCCCAGAGAATAACATAGCCCAGTTCAGCATTAATAATTTCGGCAACAGCCACTGGCCCCGGAGTTGGTGGAATAAACGAATGTGTCACTGCCAGTCCGGCCAGTAAAGGAATTCCATAGTACAATAACGATTTTTTTGTGTCGCGCGAAAGGGCATAAACAATCGGAACCAGAATGATGAATCCAACATCAAGAAAAACAGGAATGCCAACGAAAAAACCGGTTAACACCATGGCAAACGGAGCTCTTTTTTCTCCAAATTTTTTCACCAGATAGCGCGCCATCGATTCTGCACCTCCTGAGCTCTCCAGCATTTGTCCAAAAATGGCGCCCAAACCAACGACTGTGGCGACAAATCCAAGTGTTCCGCCCATGCCTTTCTGAATACTTTCCAGAATGCCATTTAGTGGCATTCCGGTAGATACTCCGACAAACATGCTTGTAATGAGAAGGGCGATAAACGCATTGAGTTTTAATTTCAGAACCAGAAAAAGCAAAAAAACTACAGCAAAAACAACGGCCAGCATCAGGTAGGTGGTACTCATAGGTTTAGATTTCAGGTTTCAAGTTCCAGGTTCCAGGTTCGCTCTGAAATTTGAATATTTGTAATATTGTTTTTTTTTTACGCTTTATTATTATTATTTCAGGCAGGTAACAATTAAGGGCAAACTGTTATCCTGAAGGGGATCACCATTAAAGTTTCCGAAAAACTCAAGTGCTCCGAATCCGGCTTCTTCCAACAATTCCTGAAGTTTGTTTTTCCGGATGGCATATAACTGTACTGAATTTGTGATTTCCTGACCGGTTGATTTGATGATCAGCTTCGTGTTAAAATTGATCAGCTCAGAGTCGTTGTTAAACTCGTAGTTTCGTTCAAACAGAATGTGTTCATTGTCAATTGGCGGAAGTGATTTGATTTGGTGCTCAAGTACAAAATCGTAATTCAGAATCTGGATCGTAAGTTTTCCTTCCGGAGCAAGAACTTTGTAAGCGGCGTGTATAAATTGGCGGATATCATCATCAGTCAATAAATGAACCAGTGTATTTCCGAAGCAGATTACCGTATTGAAAAATGATTCGGGATAATGCTGATCCACCAGAAGCATATCTGACTGTTCAAAAACCGGGAACATGGAATCATCCAATTTGGTACGCTGTGCGATTTCAATCATTTGTGCATCAAAATCAAATGCCCATACGGGGAACCCAAAATGTGAAAGGGCAAACGACAAATCTCCGGTTGCACATCCAACATCCAGAATTTTAGCTCCGTTGTATGGAAGTACCTGGCGTAAAAAGCTGATATGATCTGGATTGAAAGGGAAAATATGCTGGTAATGTTTCGCTATACTGGTATAAAAATGTTTGGTCATAAATTGCAATTAAATGATTTGAGAATTTAGTGCGATGACAATTCAGTATTAAAAAATAAGAAGCATCCAATTTCCAATATCAAGAGTACAGCTTGAAACCTGAAATTTATTTCGGATACTCGATTCTGACATGGTAAATATTGACCAGTTTTTCGAGTAAGGTACTTTTCAGAATACTGATTTGCCTGAAAGTCAGGTCTGCATCAATGAGTTGATTCGACTTAATTTTTTCTTCCACCATACTTTCAATCATATCGCGCATATTATCAACTGATTTTTCTTTCAGGCTGCGGGTTGCAGCTTCAATTCCATCGATCAGCATCAGTACGGCTGTTTCCTTGTTCTGAGGCAGCGGCCCAGGGTAAGTGAATGAATTTTTGTCGATTTCTTTTTCAGGATTCTCTATTTGATACATCTTGTAGAAATAATTGGCCTGCGAAGTTCCATGATGGGTGGTGATAAACGAAATTAAGACTTCAGGTAAGCGGTGCTTTTTTGCCAGTCTGACTCCATTAGCCACATGGTCAATTATAATTTCCGCACTTTTCAGATGATCAATCTGGTCGTGTGGATTCATCCCTACAGCCTGGTTTTCGATAAAAAATTCCGGATCCGAAGTTTTTCCGATGTCGTGGTATAATGCTCCGGCCCGGACCAGAAAAGGATTTCCTCCTATACGTTGAATGACTGCTTCAGCCAGGTTGGCAATCTGAAGGGAATGTTGAAAGGTACCAGGTGCTTCTTCGGCCAGTTTGCGCAACAAAGGCTGATTGGTATCAGATAGTTCGATCAGCGTAACATCAGAAACAAATCCAAATATTTTTTCGAAAATGTAGATCAGCGGATAGGTTATGAAAATGAAAAGACTGCTGCCTCCAAACCATTTCAACGCAGACCAGTTGATTGTTTCCATATTGCCTTCCTGAACCAGAGCCATCGCAATAAAAACGGTTGAATAGCTTAGGAATACCCAGAGGGCAGAAAAAACGAGGTGCGACCTTTTAGTCAGTTTGTTTAAACTGAAAACAGCAAAAATTCCGGCAATCATTTGCAAAAGAATGTATTCGTAACTATTCGGTGCAAAATAACCAATCAACAGGGCTGTAATCATCAGTGCGAAAATGGCCGTACGCGAATCGAAAAATATGCGGATAAGGATGGGCAAAATGGCTATGGGGACGATGTAAATATTGATCGAATCGACCTTGGTTGCAAAGCCTGCCATGAAAACCATTAAAATAATCAACAGAATAATGAATGATAACTTTCGTTTTTCATTGAATAGTTCGCGCCGGTAAAAAATCAAATAGAGGAACATCAGAACGAGAAGCAATGTAATAAGGATCAACCGGCCAAGAATGACCAGGAAATATTCAATATTGTTGCCTCTCTTTGTTTCGTATGCTTTTTTGAGCGATTCGAGGACCATGTATTTTTCAGGACCGACTAAATCACCCTGAAAAATGATGCGCTCACCGGCCTGAACCATTCCTTTGGTTAACGAAAGTTTATCGAGCAGTTGATCCTTTTCGTGGCGGTTCAGTTGTTCATCGAAATACAGATTTTCAACTACAAAATCGCTTAGATTAATTTTTTGAATAAAATTCTGAAAATGGATGCCGGTTATTTCGCGGATGGTGTCATTGAATTCCTGATAGGCCGTTTTGATGGAATGTAAATTTAAAACAGGAATTTTGGTGACTATATTCCCTGTGATCTGGTTGATTTCGGTATTGCCACTCAGGTCTCCATAGGAATTAATGGATTGAGGCAGGATTCCGGAGTTATAAATATGTTGCAAAATTTGTGGAAGATATTGAATGTTTTCGACCGATTTGATTTCCGGGTTCGTTTCGGTCAGATTTGAAAGAGTGGTAATGAATTCGGTTACTTTCGTATTTTCAACCAGAGTGTCTAAGGTAAAATAAGGAATGTAGGCTTTTAATACTGAATCGCTTTCTATTTGGATTTCAGCTGCGGTTTTTAAAATCGCAAAATTGAAGGGCGCAATCAATGTTTCGTGTCTCCATGGGCTTCCTTTCTGAAATTCATATTTAAACCGGCTTTCTGCAGGAAAAACCAGGAAAATTAATCCAATTCCGGCAACAAAAACCATCGACAGGTAAAAAAGATGATAGGATTTTTTCAGTTGGGATAATAACTTTTTCATAAATTCTTAATTTGGGAAACGCTGCAATTTTAAAAGTAACAGTTAAGTTTTATCTTTGATCATCTAAAATTAGTAAAATCTTCGGAGTGGCACGCATTTCGTGCAATTTGGATCCATTATTCAATAATGTGGGATTGATCACTCCGGTAATTATTATAAAATTAACTTTGAGGTATCAGTCTCGGCTATCAGAACAAACTAAATATCGATTAATGAATTACAATATTCTCTCATGAACTACGGAATTTCAGGATTAAGTATTATTCCTGTCCGCAGGGATCCATCAGAACAAAGTGAAATGATTACCCAGATTTTATATGGAGAACATTTCATTGTCAATGAAATTATGCTTGGATGGGCACACGTGAAGCTTGCTTTCGATGGTTATGATGGCTGGGTTGACATGAAAATGATTACTCCGCTTTCAGAACGAACCTATCAGAAAATCGACAGGTCGTCATTTGCCGTGAGTAGGGATATTTTCAACATCATTCCGGTCAATTCAGAACAAACCATGATGATCGTTGCCGGAAGTACATTGCCTTGCTGGCACCCCAATTTGAAAAAATTTTCAATCGAGCATGAAGCATTCCGGCATACCGGGAATGTGACTTATAAAAAACCTGTTCATGCCCGGAAAGTAATTATTGAGCAGGCGCTCAAATATTTTAATGCTCCGTATTTATGGGGAGGACGTTCGCCTTTGGGGATCGATTGTTCGGGTTTGACGCAGATCATTTATAAAATGGCAGGATATGTTATTCCCCGGGATGCCAGTCAGCAGGTGCACTGCGGTACGGCTCTGAGTTTTGTTGAAGAAACCAGACCCGGCGATCTCGCTTTTTTCGACAACGAAGAAGGACGGATTGTGCATGTCGGGATCATTTGGGAAAAGAAAAAAATTATCCATGCCTCTGGTCAGGTTCGGATTGACAATGTGGACCAGTTTGGAATTTTTAACGTGGATACCAAACGATACACCCATCAAATGCGCGTCATGAAACGAATCATTCAAGACTAAGGGAAAGTTGTCAATGTTCAGTCGCGGCTGGCAGTAAATAATAGTCATTGATTGTCATTAGCTCCGCTTCTGTTTTTTTTCAATTGAATGACTATCATGATCAAAAATGGACAACCTGGAACCTGGAACCTGGAACTTTAAACTGGAAACTCTCTATGTATACCTACAATTATCCTCGTCCTGCAGTAACTGTTGATGCTATCCTGATTGGCAAACGGAATTCTGTTTTGCTGATCGAACGCGGTCGCGATCCCTTTAAAGGCAAATGGGCGCTGCCTGGCGGATTTATTGAATTGAATGAAACGCTCGAAATCGCCTGCCGTCGCGAACTGGAAGAAGAAACCGGCCTGCGGATCGAAGAGCTGAAGCAGTTTAAGGCTTTTGGTGCAGTTGATCGCGATCCGAGACATCGAACCATTTCGGTGATTTTTTATTCTTTTCTGGAAGAAGAAACAAGTCCAACTGCCGGAGATGATGCTGCAAAAGCAAAATGGTTTCCTCTCGATGAACTTCCGGAACTGGCTTTCGATCATCAGCAGATTTTAGAGGAGTTTAAAACGGAGATATTACAAAAAATGTTTCTATAATTTTGGGTGGTTTGAGGGGCGTTTATATGTGGCGTTATATGTGGCGTTGTAGAGACAGGGCATTGCCCTGTCTCTACAGAAAAATCCGGCAATCCGGCAAAAAATAGATATAACCGAACCGCAACAGGCAACCAACCGACAATAAATATCGATCAATTACAATAACCAATTGATATGTCAGACAAATTTCAAGATAGATACCGAATCCCATCAGCCCGCGCCGGTTGGTGGAATTACGGATGGAGTGGGGCCTATTTTGTAACGATTTGTACCGCGCACAGGGAACATTATTTTGGTGAAATAACAGATGGAAATGATGATGGTGAAACAGGGCGTAACGTAGAGACAGGGCATTGCCCTGTCTCTACAAAACCGATCAACGATCCAAAACCGATCGACACCACAAATCCTCACCATTCATCAAATATTGATATTCAACCCGTCATGCAATTATCCAAAATCGGACAATTGGCAGAAAAGTTTTGGAGAACGATACCCCAACATTTTTCATTTGTAAAATTGGATGCGTTCGTGGTTATGCCCAATCATATTCATGGAATATTGATCATTGATAAACCCGACGATGGCTGCGATAATAGCGGGAATGGTGATAATGGCCGAATTGACGTTGTTGACGAAATTAACGGTATTGACGTTGACGTTACCGGCGACGTAGAGACAGGGCATTGCCCTGTCTCTACAAATCAAAATCAAAATCAAAATATAAATTCCACGACCGAACCCCAAACACCCGGAGAATTACGGTTTCGCAATCAGGGGAAGGGTACCCTTTCGTCCATTGTTGGGTCGTACAAATCGATCGTGACCAAATACGCACATCAGATTCATGCTGATTTTGAATGGCAGGAACGGTTCCACGATCGTATTATTCGCGATGAAGAGGAATTTTACCAGATTGCAAACTACATTGAAAGTAATGTGAGCAATTGGCAGAATGACAAATTTTATAACTAAGCTATGATTCCCCAACCCGAAACAAAAACTGCCGGCAAATGGCCGGCAGTTTTGTTCTGATATCTTTGTTCTGAAATTTATTCGAAGCTGTTAACACCAGCCACTTCAGCAGTTTTATCCACTTTTTTAATCAATCCCTGAAGAACTTTCCCCGGACCGATTTCAGTAAATAAGGTAGCGCCACCGGCAATCATGTTTTTGGCAGTCTGTGTCCAGCGAACCGGAGCAGTCAACTGAGCAATCAGGTTTTGTTTAATTATTTCCGGATCGGAAGTAGGAGCTGCATTTACATTCTGGTAAATCGGACAAACCGGATTCGAGAAAGGTGTAGCTTCTATGGCTGCAGCCAGTTCTTCGCGTGCTGGTTCCATGAGCGGAGAGTGAAATGCACCTCCAACAGCGAGTTTTATGGCACGTTTTGCACCGCGGGCAGTTAATGCTTCGCAAGCCTGATCGATCCCGGCGATTGAGCCGGAAATTACCAATTGTCCGGGACAGTTGTAATTGGCCGGAACTACAATTTCGTCGATTGAAGCACAAACTTCTTCAACAATTTCGTCGTCTAAACCAACAATGGCAGCCATGGTCGAAGGTTCAGCTTCGCAGGCTTTTTGCATCGCTAATGCACGTTTTGAAACAAGGCGTAAGCCATCTTCAAAACTTAGTGCACCGTTGGCAACCAGAGCGGAGAATTCGCCCAATGAGTGACCGGCAACCATTTCAGGCTGAAAATTTTCAAGCGTTTTTGCAAGTAAAACCGAATGCAAAAAGATAGCAGGTTGTGTGACTTTGGTTTGTCTTAGGTCTTCATCGGTTCCTTCGAACATGATGTCAGTAATCCGGAAGCCTAAAATTTTGTTTGCTTTTTCAAACAGTTCTTTGGCCAGCGGCGATTTTTCGTACAGGTCTTTACCCATTCCCGGGTATTGAGCTCCCTGTCCTGGAAATACATATGCTTTCATAAATTGTGTTTTAAATTTACAGGCGGCAAATATAATACTTTTTTCAGAGCCATAAGCGTGAGGTATTTTATTCAAACTGCAGTTTCCGGATCTCTTCAGATTGTTGTAAAGGTATTTATACCGGATCATTTGAGTATGAAAAGTAGTATGCCGATAAATTTTTTTCTCTCTCCGGAACCCTATTTGACCCGAATGGAGAAATAAGCTTAGAAGCAGGAGATCATGATAGTCCGGTCAGAGAATACGTATTCGGGGTAAAGACGCACGGAGTTGCGTCTCTTCGAAAACCATGGGGTTTTCTGTTATTTCAGGGAAGATAGATTATTCCTCCTGAATGATCGTGACTGGCTCCGGTCACCGATTTCAGGCAGTTTACCTCATTCCGGAGCCTGAGAACGCCTAAAAATGCAAATATAACAGCTTCCTTAAAATCGATGATTTGTTGAGAAGGAATGATTGTTTTATGCTTGGTTTTTTCACTGAATAATTCAATCAGAAACACATTGAGGGCGCCTCCTCCGGTAATCAGTATCTGACCTTTCGGATATTGATCCACTGCACGGGACAGCTGATCCGAAACATGTTCGTATAGTGTACGGAGTACATCTTCCGGAGTAAGCTGAAAAGAATAAATCAATGGAAGAAATTCTAATTCGAACCACTCGCGGCCCAGCGACTTGGGTCCTTTTTGCTGATAAAACTCAAGATCATTCAGCAGTGTTAGTAATTCTTCCTGAACAGTACCGGTGCGCCCCAGATTACCATCCATATCATATTCATATCCCAATTCCTTGGTGAAATGGTTGAAGGCCATGTTTGCCGGACAAATATCAAACGCTTTTCGTTCGCCGTCTTCGCGGAAGGAGACATTGGCAATGCCACCGAGGTTCAAACAAATTTCATACTCGCTGAATAAAAGTTCATCACCAACCGGAACCAGTGGTGCTCCCTGACCTTTCAGTGCAACATCCAGAGATCTGAAGTCGCAGGCTGTTGGCAATCCCGAACTTGCAGCAACAGATGCACCATTGCCAATCTGGAGTGTAAGCCTATTCAGAGGCTGATGAAAAACAGTGTGTCCGTGAGACGAAACCAAATCAGGCTTTTCAGGAAGATTGGTACAAAAATCAGCGACCTGTTTCCCGATGAATTTACCATACTCGTTGTTTAATAAAGCTAAATCGAGTGCATTCAGTTCGGCTGCTAACGAAAGTTTACTGATCCATTTGTGGGAATATGGAATGGTCACAGCTTTCAGAATATCAAATTTCCATGAAGCATCGAAGGTAAACCTGCAGGCTACCAGGTCAAGACCGTCAAGCGAGGTTCCCGACATAACACCTATGCTTAAATAGCTTTGCATTATTTGTAGAAGTTTGCCTTGTATGTACTTGTGTTACCTTTATAGTCAGTAACCACTAGGTTCAGCGAATGATTTTTATTGAACTGTAATCTCGATTGATCAAACGTATAACTGATCAAATTGTTCTTTAGATCGTATTCAAACAAAACCCAGTTCCCATCAATGGTTCCCCTGTAAGTTTCAATGCCGGAAAGATTGTCGCTGAGTTTGAACCGCAGCCTGTTGGCGTCGTTCAATTTCGATTGATCGGCAATACTCAGCGAAATGATTTTAGGAGCTACCGTATCAACGGCCAAAGCATAATCCCCAAGAAGCCTGATGTTCCCTTCAACCCAGCCGTCATCATATTTGCCGGTGGCTGAATAAATTTTTCCTGAAACCGGATCGATTTGTGCCAGCATAACCTTATTTTGCAGTTCTGCAGGTAAATTGCCTGCCTTTATCCGCAGCGGACACGCAAAATGCAAAGCAACTGATGAATTATGCAATTGATACACGGGCGAATAAAACTTCGGAAGTGCAGGTTTTTTTTCATACTCAAAATCGATATTGTCATACAAAGCGCCCAACGGAACAGAAAATTCAAGTTCCTCATTTCGGATTCGGTTATCGCGGTTGTATTTGAATAACTCACCTTTGGAGGCGGATGGGATAATTCCTGTTTCCTGAGCTTGAACTGCAAATGCTAAGCTGGTCGTATTGCCATAAACATCAGAAACTTCATAGTTTACCTGGTGAATCTGCCCGTCGGTCGCCGTAAAAATGCCTCTTTGTTCAAGCGTGTCGTATATGCTCAGTTTGTTGCCGGGTTCCACCCAGGTTCTGTACACTCGTTTCCCGGTGCGGATGGCCTGTGCATAGTCTGTGTGCGAATTAATGTATTTCGACTCTTCCATAACCAGATCATCCATGGTAAAAGAATAAATCAGTTGATCATCAACTGTCAGTTTCAGCGAGTATATTCCGCATTTGTTAGGCACTCCGTCAAAAAAATCAATGGTTTGCAGTCCAAATCCAATTTTCCCGTAAACGGGTATGGTTTGAGCTGTTTTCAACTTCCAGGCTGATCCGGCCTGAAGGGTTTCGAATCGTTTTGAAGTGTGTGAGCCGGAAACACTCGCATCGTCAGAAACCGGGTAGACCATTAAGGCCTGAATTGTTGGTTTTGTTTTATCCTTCACCGGCATGTGAAACAACAATGGATTGAGTATGATTTCTTCTTTGGTTCTCCTGATTTCAAAATGAAGATGAGGTCCGCCGGAACTTCCGGAGTTACCGCTTTTGGCGATTTGCTCACCTTTTTTTACTGGAAACATTCCCTCCGGAACAAACTGGTTAATCGTGAATTCTTCTTTTTCGTATTGAATTTTCCGGATGTAATCCTCTACCGGCGATGAAAAACTACTGAGATGTCCGTAAACAGTTGTTGTTCCGTTCGGATGATCGATATACAACGCATTACCGTATCCGCTCGGAGAAATAGAAATTCTGGAAATAAAACCATCGGCTGCCGAATAAACAGAAATTCCTGTTCTTCCCTGTGTTTTAATGTCAATACCGGCATGGAAATGATTGGATCGGAGTTCTGCAAAATTTCCGGCCAGAAAAACTGGAATTTTCACAGGCGCCCCATAATAATTTGGGTCAATTGGTTCCAATGGCTGTGAGCAGGCAGAAAGTCCGATTGCCAGAAAAAGTATAAGGTGGAGTAGATGTTTCATCTGTTTCTGATTTGTTTATAAATAACCCGATGGAGCTCGCCGAGAATTATTCTCGGGACTCGTTTCGTGGTTTTCAATTTGGATGGCGAAATTATAAAACTTATTGGAGTCAGACCCATTTTTGCATTTTTGCTTAAAAATGAAATATATAGGTTTTCAGATTTCATGAATTGGTCAAAAATGTTAATTTTGTCGAAGAATGGAGTTCCTGTGCATCGGAATGAGTTCTTAAGGCACCAAATAAACGAAATTGTTTTCGAGTGAAAGTGAATAAAAATGACTGATCTGGAGAAAAACTTACTGATAGATTTCGAGCTTAAGGTTAAGCAGATTATCGCTAAACACGAGACGCTTAAGCAGGAAAAACACCAACTGCTTGGGACAATTGGAAATCTGGAGGAAACGATTAATCAGCTTCGTCAGGAAAATCGCTTACTTGAACAGAAATACGAAAATTTGAAATTAGCCAGGATGTTGGTTGCATCAGATCATGAAAATAAAGATGCAAAAAACAGGATACAAAAATTAGTGCGGGAAATTGATAAATGTATTGCTCTATTAAATCAGTAATACAAAGATAAATGACAGAGAAGCTTTCTATAAATATTAAAATTGACGGAAGAAGTTATCCGTTAACGGTAGACAGAAAAGATGAGGAGAAATACCGGAAAGCTGCCAAAATAATAAATGATATCGTTCTTCAATATCGTCAAAAGTATCTCGCAAGCGATTCGCAGGATGTTTTAGCGATGACTGCCATTCAGTTTGTGTTGAAAACAATTGATCTTGAAGAAAAAGTAGATCGTTCGCCTATGTTTGATGAGTTGAAAAAACTCGACGAAGATTTGGGTGATTATTTATCATTGAGGGAATAAATTTTATCATATAATCAAAAGCCCGCATTTTTTATTTAAATTCCGGAATTCTAAGGAAAGTCCGGGATTTGAGTTGGGAATGCGGGCTTTTTTAGTGTAAACAAGTTTAATTTAATAGCAAATGGAGATATTATATTATGTCATATCTGGCTTTTTAGGAGGTGGAATACTTTCCTACTTTATGTGGGACAAAGCCCTGAAAAGTAAAAAGATTAAAATTGTAAGTGAAGCTGTAGCTGAAGGTGATGTTATTAAGAAAGATAAAATCTTACAGGCAAAAGAAAAATTCCTGCAGTTAAAATCTGAACATGAGGAATACATCAATGAAAAGAGCAGTAAGGTAAACAACTTCGAAGCCAAGCTAAAACAGCGTGAATCAGGTTTAAATCAGAGAAGAGATGAACTGAACCGCAGTGTTAAAGATTTCGAAACTTCGAAACATGAAGTGGATGTTATTCGCGAGAATCTGAGCAATCAGCTGGAACTTCTTGAAAAGAAGGAACATGAAGTTGAAAGTCTTCATCGTCAGCAGGTCGTGAAATTGGAAGTGCTTTCAGGTTTATCAGCAGAGGAAGCCAAAGCACAGTTAGTTGAGTCATTGAAAAATGAAGCTAAAACGGAAGCCATGTCTTACATCAATGAGATCATGGAAGAAGCTAAACTTTCGGCAAACAAAGAGGCTAAAAAGGTGGTGGTGAAAACTATACAACGTGTTGCCACCGAAACTGCCATTGAAAATTCAGTGACTATTTTTCACATCGAAAGTGATGAGATCAAAGGTCGCATCATTGGCCGCGAAGGACGAAATATACGTGCTCTGGAAGCAGCTACCGGGATTGAAATCATTGTGGACGATACGCCCGAAGCTATTGTACTTTCAGGATTTGATCCTGTACGCCGTGAAATTGCCCGTCTGGCCTTGCATCAGTTAGTGACTGATGGTCGTATTCACCCTGCCCGTATTGAGGAAGTGGTTGAAAAAGTCCGCAAACAGGTTGAAGAGGAGATTATTGAAACAGGTAAACGTACAACCATCGATTTGGGTATTCACGGTTTACATCCTGAATTGATCCGAATGATTGGTAAAATGAAATACCGTTCATCTTATGGACAGAACCTTTTACAACACTCACGCGAAGTCGCAAACTTGTGCGCTATTATGGCTACTGAATTGGGCTTAAATGCCAAGGCAGCCAAACGTGCCGGATTATTGCATGATATTGGAAAAGTACCCGATGACGAGCCTGAATTGCCACATGCAGTTTTAGGTATGAAATTGGCTGAACGCTTTAAAGAAAAACCGGATATTTGCAATGCCATTGGTGCTCACCACGATGAAGTGGAGATGACTACCTTGCTTGCACCAATTGTCCAGGTTTGTGATGCTATTTCGGGAGCCCGTCCGGGAGCCCGCCGCGAAGTGGTTGAATCTTACATTAAACGTCTGAAAACATTGGAAGATCTTGCTCTTTCATATCCTGGAGTGTTGAAAACCTATGCGATTCAGGCAGGACGCGAATTAAGAGTTATTGTTGGAAGCGATAAAATCAGCGACAAGGATTCAGAACAATTGTCGTTCGATATTGCCAAACGTATTCAGGACGAAATGACCTATCCGGGACAGATCAAAATCACTGTTATCCGGGAGATGCGTGCAATAAGCTTTGCTAAGTAGCTTGTATGAATATCTTAAAATAATCAAAGGCCGTCCCGAAAGGATGGCCTTTGATGTTTTATGTCGCAATGAAACGGTGCGTGATGTGGATCACTTTATATAGTTGTGGAGTAATATTAAAATGGTAAATTTCAAATCCGTTTTCTGTCCTCAGGCCGGACTGGCCCTTACTTTTCCAATCGATGAAAAGTAAGCAAAAATCTTGTCAAAACGAACCCTCAGCCGGGCGTTTTGACGTCCCTCGCACTCGCTCCGATCAATTGTTGTTTCAAATTTGAAGAGTGATGTTTCAATTCAATTCATTCAGGAATTTATGCAGTGTTGGTGTTGTTCCGCCTAAGAAGAAAAAGCCCATCTGGCTTGAGGACAGTATCTTTGATTTCGGGCTAAAAAATTGTTTTTTTTGATTCGATAATCAAAGCCCATACCAATAAATTTCCCCAAAACAATATGAATTGATCCTGCAATTTGAATGGAAAGGGTCATCGTATTCAATGCCACAGGTGTATTCGGCTGATAGTCAGTTCAGTGTAGTGTAAAAATGAAGTCTATTATAGCACTTCAGTCAACGATAAATGATATCTGTTCGATAGTTCAATTTAGCTTACTCATTGTAAATATTAACCCAGACCTGATTTATCGGCCACTTTTAACTTTCTTCACAAAATCAGCAGTAACCGGTTCAAAATCATTTCCAAAACTTGACCGAATGTACGACAGGACATTGGCAATTTCGTTATTGGTCAGTTTGGCGTGCGAGGGCATGTAACTTTTATAAACTTCACCGTTGACTTCAATTTTACCGCTCAAGCCTTTCATCATGAGGGCAACCAACTCTTTCGGATCTTTACCAACCCAGCTTCCCGGTCCTAAAGGTGGATGCATATTGGGAACGCCTGATCCGTCAGCCTGATGACAAACCAAACAATATTGTGTGTAAACAGCTTTCCCGGGGTGCTCTTTTTTGGCTGGCTGGACAGGTAGGTTTTCGCTCATTTCGGTGGCCAATTGTTCGGAACTAACAGCTTCTACCTTTTTCTTTTCAGTATTACTGTGGCAGGAAAGAATCAATCCTCCAAGTAAAATGCTAAAGATTAAATGATTGAATTTTATTTTCATTGAATTTGTTTGAGATTTTCCAGTTCAAGATACTACAATTTATTAAATAAATTATTTTCCACTGTAAACAATCCGGTAAATCCGACCATTTACATCATCCGAAATATACAATGATCCATCAGGTCCCTGCGCCAAACCACATGGACGATGCTTTGCATCACGCGGACTTTTGACTACATCAACACCTGCAAAACCGTTGGCAAAAACTTCCCATGATCCAGAAGGCAATGCATCTTTAAATGGAACAAATACGACATAAAATCCTTCCTGAGGCTCCGGAGCACGATTCCATGATCCGTGAAATGCAATGAACGCACCGTTTTTGTATTTTTCAGGAAACATATCTCCGGTATAAAACAAAACATCGTTGGGAGCTGTGTGTGCCGGAAATGCCATAATCGGATCGTCAGCAGCCGAACATCTTTCAACCTTGAGCCCGTCACCTCCATATTCAGGAGCCTGAACTTTTTTATTTTGTGCTCCATCGTAATAGCAGTAAGGCCAGCCGAAATTTGAGCCATCTTCAACAAGTAAAAATTCTTCTGCCGGAAGATCTGCATTTTGTTTATTGGTATATAACTCAGGGAAAAACTGGGATAATTGATCACGTCCATGCTGAATGGCGTAAAGTTTATTTTCAGTATTATTCCATCTGATTGCCACTGCGTTCCGGATACCTGTAGCATAACGGTAACCATCTTTCGCCTGATCCTGATTTAATACATCATCTTTAAACCGCCAGATACCTCCATGAAGTTCAAGCAAGGGGCATGGATCCATTCCGGGCGAGCCTTTGGTCCTGACCTGTTCCATACACGCATTGGCCGGTGCGCCAACAGTCACATACATGTTTCCTTCCTGATCGAATGTGATTGGCTTCGTTTCGTGCTGGTTCTGATGATCAAAACCAGCAGCGATAATTTCAGCATCGTGTGAAGGCACCAATTCGCCATCAGTCAGTTTATACCTGACAATGACGGTATCAGCCCCGAAATACACGTAACCATTGTGCAATTTTACTCCGGTTCCATCATAAATTCCATGATATTTTATTTCATCGGCTCTGCCATCATTGTTTTTATCGCGTAAACAAACCAGACCACCTCCATTTTTAACCCGGCTAAGTGAGACATAAACATCTCCATTCGAATTGACATCCAAATGTCGGGCATGTCCGAGACTATCAGCAAAAACCAGTGCAGAAAAACCTTCAGGAAGTATTAATTCTGCATTATTTACATCTGAATTGATTGTTTTGTTTGAATTTAACTGACAAGCGCCCAGCAAAACCAAGCCAATTGCCCCAAAGAATATTCTCTTCATGTGTTTTTTATTTAAGTGGTCGATTTCATATACTTTGTTGAATACATGCTAGTTCTACTGAAACCAAAACTGATAAGATTTTGTTTAGAACAGCCACAAAAAAGTTATTTTTTTAAATTCAATTAAAGCATGGGTCTACCGGGGCAGAATCGTTGGTCTCTTTGGGAAAAAGATAAAGATCTTTCGAAAAAATGGCCTTAGTCTATTTACAACAGATCAGGTGAAATGGATGCTATTAAGCTGAGTTCGATATAAAATTGGTTGTGTAAAATTTGTATAATCGCCCCATCCCCAGCCCTTCCCCAATGAGGGAAGGGCTGGGGATGCTGAAGTTCTTATTTTTTGTTCTTTAAAGAGTGTTTTTTTTAGAACTTGCAGGATGCAAAGTCCCAAATTTAGTGAATATAGGGGGCAATATCGAATTCAATCTTTTTATGTGGTTGATTTTCAGAAACTAATATATCGAACTCAGGTTATTAGTGATTTTTGGTTTGTTTCGCTTCAAAAACCCTTACGTAATCGATTTCAAATACATGTGGAAATTTACTGTTGTCAATACCATGTTTCCCGCCCCAGTCACCGCCAATGGCAAGGTTTAAGATCAGGTGAAAAGGTTGGTCGAAAGGCCAGGCATCGAATCCGCTGTTTTCTTTCTGAAAGGAAAAATAGAAAATCCCATCAACGTAACTCCTGATTTCATTTTCGTCCCACTCGGTAGTATAAACATGAAATTGGGCGCTTGCGGTTTTCACTGCAATTGCCTTACCCACCTGCGTGCCCTTCACGTGATTGTATTTTTCGGTGTGAACCGTAGAATGTATTGTGTCGGGATCATATCCTACCTGTTCCATAATATCTATCTCTCCGCTTTTGGGCCATCCGCCATAGCTATTATCCGACGACAACATCCAGATTGCAGACCAGGTGCCATTGCCGGATGGCAGTTTTGCCCTTACTTCCACCTTGCCATATTTCCAGTCACCTTTACTTTTGGTTGTTAACCTTCCGGAGGAATATTTTTTGTCTGAAGTTGGTTCCTGACGGGCAATGATTTTTAATGTGCCATCACTAACCTGTGTGTTTTGCAGATTGCCAACGGTGTACCATTGTGCTTCATTGTTGCCCCACCCGTAGGAATTTCCATGTGTGTCATAGTTCCATTTGGTGGAGTCGGGGAGTCCTGTATAGCTAAATTCTTCATTCCAAATCAATTTCCAGGCTGAATTATGAATGTTGCCATTTACTTTCCGGAGTAGTATCTCTGGTTCGTTGGTCGTTATATAATCAATGTTACGGGCAAGGAAGTAATCCATCATTAAACTGTCGTTTACAGTCCAGACATTTGTTTGAATACCAATTTTATGAGCATTACTTATCCATTGATCGTCCTTTTTGAAAACGTTTAAATGATAATCCGCTCCGGATATTCCATCAGCTTTTAGCTGGGCAGGTGAAACATTTCCACCGAGGTACATTGTTTTTGCAGCAGGGTCTAACCGAAGTATTTTTTTCAAAATATCATAGTCGAAACTAATGTAGATCATCCACTCCTGAGCCTTCATCTGATTTACTTTTTCGACTACTTTTTGAGCAAGAAGCAGCGAACGTTCCTTGCTGATTTTAGAAGGTTTTAGTTCCAGAATTAGCCGGGTTTTGTTTTGAGTCATTCCCGTTTTCAGGTAATTTTCAAGAGTTGGCAGCGTTTCTCCGTTTTTTAAAAGATTATTCGCCAAAATGGAATAATCTGTTATTTCGATGTTCATTCCCTGGAAAATTGGATCGTGATTTACTACCAATACTTCATCGGCAGTCAGTTGTACATCGAATTCTGATCCGGCAACACCCAGCCTGATTGCATTTTGTAATGAAGCAATCGAGTTCTGAGGTAAACTATCCTTTTTCCAGGCGCCGCGGTGAGCAATAACACCGTTTTTCAGAAAATTATCCGGAGTGTACGAACTGCCTTGTTGTGCAATTACTGGAATTGTGAAATTCAGTAAAAAAATCATCGCTAAGGTTTGAAATACTATTTTATTCATCTATTTCTCTTTAATAATCTGATAAAAAAAGTGGACTATTATGGGTTTAAATTTTCCATAATAGCCCACTAATAAAAGCAATATATAAAAACTAAACTAAATTTACTTTAATAGCCACATGAGTTTATTTATTTCATCGTAACCATCATATTGACGATTCAATGCTTCAATCAGGTTTTCGCGGTTGTAATTGGTTTCTGAGCCCGGATATAACCATCGCATCGGGATCGCGTTTACATTGTTCTCATTTAAACTTGTTGCAGGATTAATCGGGAATACAGGATAAGTGGTACGTCTGTATTCAAAATAGCTGGAAGTTGCATCCTGAAAAAAGTTGAGGATATAACGTTGCATCCAAATTTGTTTCAACTGATCGCCTGATGTCGTTTTAAATGCGGCTTCACCTGTGAAATAGCCATCAATATAAGCCTGGTTAATTGTCATACCGTGAGCATAATCCGATTTAATTGCCATCGTTGAAACTAAAGCAGATTTAACACCAGTTTCATAATAATCTTTAGCTGTTCCTGATGTCATCCAGCCAAGTATGCGTGCTTCGGCTAAAATTAATTGTTGTTCGGCGTATGTAATCAACATACGTGGTTCGTTAACCTCTTCTTTTTGAAAACGAAGATTAATTAACGAATACTTTTGAGCGCTGTGATCAGCATTCATCTGCGAATAATCCATTGCAACATCAACGCCAACATAAGCATCCGGATCAGTTTGGGGTTTCCCGGTGGATGCAACAGGTTCGGCAAAATAATACAATCGCCTGTCATTTAAATTTTTCAGGTTATCCAAAAGCAATGAACTAATTATTGTTTTGCCGGTAAACAGGTCATTTGTACTATAAATTGGTTGTTTATTTACAGAGTTATAAACAAGCCCAAAATAATCAGATGTACTTCCCATAATATTATTGGCTGCAACGATTTCTGCAAAACGTGTTTTCACGTTCAATGAAGCAACTCCTTCTTTTTTACTCAGACTCATCAGAACTTTAAGTGCAAGAGCATTGGTTGCTGAGCGCCACTTAGCCGGATTGCCATTGTAGGGGGTTGGATCACCGGTAAACGTTGTCCCGTTGGCGAAAAATTGATCAGCTTCTTTCAGTTCATCCAATATGCCTTTAAAAACGGCTTCCTGGGTGTCATATTTTATACGGAAATTTCCTTCTTCGCCCATGCCTGCTTCGCTGTATGGAATATCTCCAAGCTGCATGGTAAGCCGGTAAAATAGAAATGCCCGCGCAAATTTAGCTACACCTTTATATGAATTTTCATTCTGACTTCCTGTTGCATATAACACCATTTTTTCGATGTTGGGAAGTGTAGTCATAATGTCAAAACCGGCACTTCCAACTGTATTATACTGTGTGCCCATCTGGCCTTCGTTGGCATAGCCCACATATTTGCATAAGGCATTATCCGAAATCATAGCCTTGGCATCTTTCCCTTGAAATTGAGCAATGTTCAACACGACATTCGTACACAACATGGAGGCACTCACATTGGTGGTTGTATCAGGATTCGTGTTCATTTCATCAAAATTGTTGCAACTTGAAAGCAACGAGAAGATGAGGATGACAAATATTCCAATATATTTATTTTTCATGTTCATCAAATTTTAAAAATTGAATTTCAGGTTTAAACCAAGATAACGCTGTGATGGATCGCTAAAGTTTTCAGAACCTCCATCAGGATCAGAATACTTAAACTCTTTGGCCCATAAAAATACATTCTGCCCAACTGCTGATATTGAAGCACTTTTAGCATTGAACTTACTGCAAATATTCTTAGGCAGATCGTAGCTCAAAGACATTTCCCTGATCTTGAAAAAGGTTGTACTGTAAGCATCAACTGACGATGGTACACCTCCCCAGGCAGTTCCCCTGTGCAACGCTTCGAGGTATGACTTGTAAGTTACAGGTACATCGTTTTCAGCATAAACCCGCGTATCGCTGGTAATGTTTCCATAGGTATCGTAGGCTGCAGCTCCGGATGTGACCATAACACCTTGTCCAATATAGTTTGAGCCACCCACAGTAGCATCTAAATACCGTTCAGGAACAACCGAATTTGGATGTGAACCGGCACGCCACATGTACATTTCTGTCGTTGTTTGGGCCAAACCGCCAACACGTCCGTCAACCGAAACATTTAACTGAAAGTCTTTATATCTTAAGGTTGAATTTGCTCCCCAGATCCAATCCGGATCCTGATTTCCAAATTTTGACTGGTATGCGGAATACAAAGGTTTTCCATTGCTGTGAATAATATTACCATCAGGATCTTTCTGATATTCATTTAAAACAAAAGCATCAGCCCTTTCACCCACTTTTACCCAAGGTTTATCTGCAGAGAATTCAGGATCTAATTTGGTATAATACCTTGCATATGTTGACCAGTTAATGGTTACATCCCACTTCCAGTCATTCGATTTTACAGGTGTTACATTAGCAACAACCTCAAGCCCCCTTCGGGTAATTTCTTCTTTGCTGTTGATGTAGTTTCTAAGAAAACCTGAAGTTGGACTAACCCCTGTTGCTACCAATACATCGTAAAATCGCTTGGTATAATAGGACACATCTAACGAAGCCCGGTTTTTCATGACATTTAAAGCTGTTCCAATTTCGATTGTTTCCGAACCATCAGCTGTTAAGTCCATTAATCTTATGGTTGTGGGGTAAATTGCTTTATTCAATGTTCCCCATGACTTTGCACCGGATTCTGTTGAATAAACTGAATTTATATCATATATTCCGGGTACATTTCTTGCAGTTGTCCATGAACCACGTAATTTCCATAACGAGAGCCAATTCATTTCAGGCAATAATTCGGAAGCAATAAAACTTCCAGAAACCGATGGATACTGATACGAACGGTTTGCAGCTGATAACGTAGAACTCCAGTCGTTACGGTATGTCCCCTCTACATAAACCATGTTTTTCCATGATACGGCCAAACGTCCAAACAAACTGTTTACCTGTTTTTTTTGCAGGCTGGAACTAACTTTTGCCGGATTAACGGAAGACGCAAGTGAATAGTAGCCTGGGACAAGTAAGCCGCTTTGTGTCTTTGCTTCTATACCTTCGTCCTGAATGTAAAAAATTGTTCCACCCACTAAACCGTCCAGAGTGAAATTGCCAATTTTTTTATTGCCTGATAAAAGCAGGTCATTATTGATGCTATAACCTCTGCCAAGCCCTGTATTGTATGATCCTTTTTTCGATTCTCCCCAAACTTCTGAACCATTTTTAATTACTTTACCATTACCTGCAGTCGTGAACGATCCCATTGAAATCCGAATCTCCTGCCGGTCACTGTAGGTATCAAAACCGGTGCGGAATGTTGCTTTCAACCCAGGCAAAATGTCATAATTTAAGGCAAGAGTTCCGTTGAAAATATCCCGGTTCAAACTATGGATCCTTTCGTACCTGTCAAAGTAAGGATTGTTGTTAACGGAGGTATAACTATTGTTTTGTACTTCGTTTTTGATTACCCAATAATCTTTATAATCCCTGATGTCATAATCAGGGGCTGACCAGATCAGGATATTGTACATTGGATCATATCCGGTATAACCACTAAAGCCGACATTCGGAGAAGATTGTTTGTTGAAGGTCATGCTCGATGACAAGGTAAATTTGTTCATCTTCATGTCGCCGCCCAAAGTGTATGTTAATTTGTCAAACTTGGAATTTGGATATTGTCCTTTATTCTGAACCCAGGTAGCTGAAGCACGCAAACTTCCATGTTCGCCTTGCTGAACTACACTTACATTGTTGTTTAAAATATATCCCTGTTCCAGATAATTTTTAAAGTTGTCTTTCCCGATTGGCAAATATGGCATGGCTTTCATCGTTTTCGAAATCGGATCCCATTGGATTACTTCCTGACCTTCGAGCGGTGGGCCCCATGGGCCGTTGCCTGAGCCAACATAAGTGTTTGTGCCTGTTGTAACTGCACGCCCATAGGTCGATTGCATTTCGGGTATAGCCAGAAAACCGGCAGAAAACATGGTTCCACTGTTGATAGAAACTGACACCCCCTTGGTTTCACTTCCTTTTTTCGTGGTTATCATTATGGCTCCGGTTTGTCCCCGGGAACCATATAGAGCCGATGCTGTTGCACCTTTCAATACACTGATGTTATCAATATCATCGGAAGGTATGTCGCGTAAGGACATATTTTGGTATGGAACCCCGTCAATAACCAAAAGAGGATTTGATTCACCACGTATGTATATTTCGGGCTCTGCGGAGAATTCTGTACTGTTTTTAACCATTACCCCGGCAACTCTACCAGTTAACGAAGTACCTATATCAATTCCCTTAACTGTTTGCAGTCCCTTTCCTGCAACTTGCTGTGTGGCGTAACCCAACGATTTTGTTTCGCGACCGATGCCCAGTGCTGTAACAACGACTTCATCAACTCCATAAGTTTCAACCTCCATCACAATGTTAATCGTAGTTTTTCCTTCAACTGCGACTTCCTGAGGTTTCATTCCAATAAATGAAAACAGTAAAACTTGGTTTTCAGGAATATTTGAAAGTGAGAAATTCCCGTCACCATCGGTAATTGTGCCGCTGGTAGTTCCTTTCATAATAACCGAAACTCCAGGTATAGGACTGCCTGTATCATCAGTAACTTTCCCGGTGACAGGCTTTTGTTGTTCAGTCGAATTTGCATTTGCTCTTGTCACAATAATATTCTTATCTATTATCCGATATGAATAATTGTCGATAAGAATATTTTTTAGAATGTCATCAATTGTGGCATTTTTCAAATCGATTGAAACTCGTTTGTTCATATCCAATTCTTCGTTTTTAAAGAAGAACCCGAATTCGCTGCTCCGTTCAATTTCCCTGAAGACATCAACCAGAGAGGCATCGGTCATTTTTAGGTTAATACGAACATTCTGGCTGTAGGTTGAGCCGGCAGTTGAAACGAGTACTGCAAATAACATTAGAGCGATCGTTAGTTTCATAGCACGAATAGTTTTTTTCCATCTTCGCTGTGCAAAGCATAGCAAGTCATAACATTTTTTCATACGTTTGTTTTGAATTTAGTGAATACTGGAAACTGACTCCAATCAGTTTCGTTTATGAAATTCAGATGCACCCCTCCACGGGTGCATTTTTTATTTCCTTATTTTAATAATGTCTTTCCCTTCTTTATTTTCAATTATTTCGTAATGAATCTGATCTGTTACAGCAAGAATTTTTAATACCATTTGTACTGTTGTACTGCGTTTTACCACGCTGGTATACCGAGTGTTGGCTAATTTCTGATCTTCAATCTGAATCTCAATGTTGTACCAGTTTTCAAGTTCATTGCAAATTTCAGAGAGTGATTTATCAATAAATACAAATTTCCCATCTTTCCACGCTCCGATTATGGATTGATCTTGTTGATTAACTGTTATTTCGTGATCTGATTTGTTGTACAGAACAAAGTCTCCGGGTTTTACAGTCAGAAAAGATTTTTCTGACTTATTAATCAGATCGATTTGTCCTTCGACCAATGCTACCGTAATTGATTGTTCCGATTTGTACGCCCGTATATTAAATTGGGTACCAATATCCCTTACTTTAAATTGTCCGAGGTCTACAGTGAATTTTCGTTTTGGATCAGGAATCAGATCGAAATAGGCTTCTCCATTCAGTTGGGCAAGAGTTTCTCCCTGTTGATTTGTATTTAAAATCAGCGTAGTTCCTGAACTGAGCCAGATGGCAGAGCCATCTTCCAAATGAATCGTCGAAACGCTGCCTTTATCAGAACTGTATTCAATATGTTGAGCGAATACTACTGATCCTTCATTATTTATAACATGATCGGTCAAAAATCCCAACACTAATGCAGCGATAATAATTGCTGCGTAATGCATCCAATGACTAAATATACTCTTTGATTTTTTCTGCTGTATTGTGTTCCAGAATTTGTTGAAATTATCGTGCTGTTGTTTGCGATAACGATCAGGATTTAGATTGCTTAGGACATAAAGGTTTTTGTAATGACGAAATTCCTCTTGTTTTTCGGAGTCATCTTTTAGCAAATTGAAAAAATCTTTCTTTTCAGCCTCATTGGCTAAATTATTCAGGATTTTATGGAAGTCTTCTTCTGGCATATTATTTTCGATTTACAGACTAAACACATAAACCTACAAATACCCTATCGAAAAAATGGAAAATGTGAAAATGTTTTTGAAAAGGCCGGAAACAGGACATGTTGCTTTGAAAGTTGAGACTAAAGACTTGGCGCAGATTGCCCCATCAGTTAAGTATGGTCTGATTTCAGAAACCTCAATCACGTAAATAAGCGGGTAACCAAATATAGTAATGGCAAATAATCTTTCAATTCTACCCGTAAAATGCGCAATGCTTTGGATATTCGGGCTTCTACGGTCTTAATGCTAATGTTTTGTCTGGCAGCAATCTCCTTATATGATAATTCTTCGAACCTACTCAGTTTAAAAGTTTCAATCACTTCAGCTGGGAGTTTTAAAATGCTCTCTTCAATTTTATCTCTTAATTCTTCAAATTGAAAATAATTTCCAAGTTTATCTAATGCCTCATAGTTAAATTGCATCTCCAGGTACTTAATATTTTCCTGATGTTTTAATGAGATTTTTTGGTTACGTAAATAATTAAGACAATTATTTTTTGTAATCGTATAAAGGAAGTTCTTAATATTTGTCTGATCATTAAGTGTTTCTTTGATTTCCCATAATTTCAAAAACGTGTCCTGAACAATTTCTTCAGCCACCTTTTCGTCATGGAGGTAGTTAATAGAAAGATGATACAGAACTCCAAAGAATTCATTGTAAACCTCTTCATAAGCTTTCTTTTTCCCAGCTCGAAGGGATTGGATATCCAAGGTTGAAATTTGGCTGTTCATTTTAGGATCAGAAATAAAACTCTGCAAGAATGAATATATCTTTGGCTTGTCGAAGATACTGAAATGTACTGAATTATATTCAATCAGTGATCTTGTTTGAAGTGTTTTAATCACGTTTAAATTAATTAAAGTCGAAATAAAAGGTGTTAGTTTTTCAGATTGCAAGGATATACCATATATGTTACAATTGGATTAGTATTAAATTTCGAATTTACAATTTGTATTGCATAACAGTTAAATTACCCAATTCATAGCTTTTTCAGATGGTCTGGGTAATACTTCAAAAACAGATACGCATAAATTCTCCTGTTAAGGTTGGAGCAATTTGTCTTTCAGGAAATTTGTCATTTTTGTATACAGATGTATCCTGGTATTTCCTCCGGTTATACTGTGGCTCCGGTTTGTATAAACAGCCATGTCGAATTGAACGCCAGCCTGAACCATTCGTTCTGTAAATTCCATGGTATTCTGAAAATGTACATTGTCGTCAGCTGAACCATGAATAATCAGGTAATTTCCCTTGATTTTATCAGCATGCGACAAAGGCGAATTGTCGTCGTAACCATCCGGATTTTGCTTTGGTGTGCGCATGTAACGTTCGGTATAAACACTGTCGTAAAAACGCCAGTTGGTAACCGGGGCAACCGAGATTCCTGCCTTGAAAATATCAGCTCCCTTTTCCATACAAAGTGCTGCCATAAAACCTCCGTAGCTCCATCCCCAAATGGCAATGTTGTTTTTATCGATGTATGGAAGCGTTCCAAGGTAGCGGGCTGCTTCCACCTGATCGTCCGATTCGTATTTTCCCAATTGCATATAGGTCATCTTCCTGAATTCCTCGCCACGGGCACCAGTTCCCCGCGGATCGACACAGGCAACAACAAAACCCTCCTGAGCCAGGTACTGGTTCCAGTTTACGCTCCATTTATCGAGCACCTCTTGTGAATCTGGTCCGCTGTACTGTGTCATTAGTACCGGATATTTTTTCACTGGATTAAAATTTGCAGGTTTGAGTATCCATCCATTCAATTCAACTCCGTCCGAAGTTTTAAAACTGAAAAATTCTTTTTTACTGATAGCGTATTCTTTTAGCAGTTTATTCAAATTGCCGTTATCTTCAAGGGTGCGGATAAACTTTCCTGACTGTTCGTGAAGTGTAATCAGATTAGGTGTTTCACTATTGGTGAAATCATTGACGAAGTATTTAAAACCAGTACTGAAATCAGCCTGATTCGTTCCTTTTTGCGTGGATAGCTTTCCTGATTTTTTACCGTCGAGACTGACAAAATAGACTTCACGTCGTAGCGGTGATTCTTTGGCTGCCTGGTAATAGAACAACTTTTTATCCGGATCGAAGCCATAAAATTCGGTTACGTCGAAATTGCCGCTGGTTAGTTGTTGCAGTTCGAATCCATGACGATCATACAGGTAAAGGTGTGAATAGCCGTTCCGTTCACTGTTAAGGACAATGTATTTATTGTCAGGAAGGAAGATGAAATTATCGTAAAAATCTTCTGAAATGTACCGTTTGTTCTTTTCGGTAAAAAAGGAACGGGTGTCGCCTGTGTATGGGTTGGTCAAAACAATATCCAGTTTGTTCTGCAATCGGTTTAGTTTCATGATGGCCAGGTCTGAAGCATCCTGAGTCCATTTAATACGCGGAATGTATTGAGTTGAATCGTCGCCAACCTCCGCGGTAACGCTGCTTTTCGACTTCAGGTCGTAGATATGAACACTAACAACCGAATTTTTTTCGCCTGCCTTTGGATATTTATAGCTGTAAGTTCCGGGGTAAAGCTGATTTTCTTTAAATTCAGGATCCATTCCCTGATACATCGGGATTTTAAATAACTGAACGTGAGTTTCGTTGAATTTGACGAATGCCAAAAATCTGCTGTCAGGCGACCATTCAAATGCCTTGTTAAAACTGAATTCTTCTTCATAAACCCAGTCGGGGGCACCGTTGATTACCGCGTTTTTTTTGCCATCACTGGTGGCCTGACTTTCAGTGCCAAATTTCAGACTTTTAATAAAAATATTGTTGTCGCGGACAAAAGCGATCCTTTCACCATCAGGAGAAAAAGTGGCAAGTTGCTGAACTCCGTTGGAGGAAAGTGGAGTCATTTCTTTGGTTGTCTGGTTCCAGACAAAGTATTCGGCCGTAAATGAATGACGGTAAATGGGTTGTTTGTTGGTGGTGAAAAGAATTTTAGATTCGTCGTTGCTGAAAGTATAGTCGCTGAAAGTTGAAAATCCCGGATTTTCGATTTTAGCTAAATCAAACAATATTTCTACCTGCTCTCCGGTTTTGTAGCTGTATTTCACGATTTTATTCTCATCTTTTTTTATCGTATAGTGCAGACCATCGTTCATTGAACTAAGTCCGGTAACGCTTTTGGGAACAAAAATACTGCTGTCGGCAACATTCTGAAGTTCGATTTTCTTTTGAGAAAATGCAGTTAATGAAACGCTTACTAGTAATACGATTAAACTTTGTCTGATATTCATAGCTCTGATTTTAATTCGAGATTTCCTACTTCAAAACTTCGAATTTTTTTCCATTAAAAAAAGAGATCATCTCATAATGCCGGTTTTGATTGATTTGTTCTGAAAGAATTAAGAGGCTTATCCGTTTTATTTACCTAATAAATGACCTTAGGTAAACTCCGGATATTTTTTTATTAAATTTCAGGAAAGAAAAAACAGATCATTTTAGACTGTTATTACCTGTTTGATGAAGCCTGAAATACATATCTTTGTATCGTTATCGGACTATAACATCGAAAGGAAACCATAGATTATCAAACTCTAAAAACACTGATTATGAAAAAACTAATAATGCTTATTGCCTTTGGGTTGATTATTCAGGTATCTTATTCACAAACCAATGTTGTTGAATTCCTGAAGGGAGGTAAAGAGGACGCCAGTAAATTTGCAGAAGCTTATATGAAACCATATGCATTTGCCTTAGGAGATGGCTTGAACAATGGCTGGTACAGTTCGGCTAAAACCCATCATCTGTTTGGTTTTGATTTAACATTAGCTGTAAGTGCAGTTCAGGTGCCTAATGAAGCTAAAACGTTTGATGTAACTTCGCTTGGTCTGGAAAATATGACTGTTTTAAGTGGAGGTAATTTTGCGCCTACTGTTGCAGGTAAAGATGTTGCCGGACCTGAAATGCAGATTAAAGATGATCAGGGAAATCAAATTCTTACATTCAATAGTCCTAGTGGAACAGGATTGGATATTGTTCCTGTTCCGATGGCTCAGATTGGATTTGGACTTCTGCCTCATACCGATGTTATGTTCCGTTATGTGCCCGATATCAAGTACAATAATAATGGTGATGAAATGAAAGTTGGTCTTTGGGGGCTTGGATTGAAGCATAATTTTATGGAATGGATTCCGGTATTGAACAAACTTCCGTTCGATGCGTCCATTTTTACCAGTTATTCGGTAGTGAATGCGCAAAGTGGTTTAAGTCTTACGGTTGATGATTATGGTTCAGATACATATGTTTCCAATACATTTACTCCCCTCGATAATCAGTTTCTGAAGATGAAAACAAAAACAACCAAAGTTGGTCTGGTCGTTTCCAAACAAGTTGCCATTTTGACTGTGTTTGGTGGTTTAGGCTACAGCAGCAGTAAATCAACTCTCGATTTGACTGGGAAATATCCGGTTATTTCTGTAGCGCAAAATGGAGATTTAGAGTTTACCGATGAAGGTGCTTTGATTGACCCCATTGCAATTGAGTTTTCAGCAAAAAATATTAGCATGGATCTTGGAATCCGCTTGAAATTAGCCTTTTTTGGCATCTTCGCATCCATTAACAAAGCGGAGTACACCTCTTACAATGCAGGTGTAAGTTTGGGTTTCAGATAATTTCGAAAAATATATTTGAGTGAGCCGGCAATAGCATGATTGAAATTCTCATATGCTATTGCCGGTTTTTATATGAGATTCAGTTAACTCATATTTTGCTTTGAAAAACCCGTTAAACATTGATCAATCTCAGCTATTTATTTACCTTTGCACCCTGTTTTTTAATTTACAAAAAAACCGATGATTAAAATTACTTTACCCGATGATAGTGTCAGGGAATTCGAAAGTGGAATTTCAGGATTTGATATTGCAGAGTCGATTAGTAGCCGGTTGGCTAAAGATGTGCTGGCCATTTCTGTTGATGGCGAAGTGATGGATTTGACGCGACCGATCAATAAGGACGCCAGCATTAAATTGTTATTGTGGGACGATCGGGAAGGGAAGGAGACCTTCTGGCATTCATCGGCTCACCTGATGGCCGAAGCAATCGAATTTTTTTATCCGGGAACCCAATTTGGAATCGGGCCGACAGTCGATAATGGTTTTTATTACGATATTGATCTTCCTGAAGGTCAGGTTCTTACTGAAAAAGATCTGGAAAAAATCGAAAAGAAAACACTTGAACTGGCCAGAGAAAAACATCTGATTGTCCGGAGTGACATTTCGAAGGACGATGCTCTTGAAATGTTCAGCGCAAAGGGCGACAAACTGAAAGAAGAGTTAATTGGCGAGCTGGAAGACGGCACCATTACTGTATATAATCAGGGCGGTTTTACCGATTTATGCCGCGGACCACATTTGCCAAACACCGGATTTATTAAGGCCGTTAAACTAACTTCGCTGGCCGGTGCATACTGGAGAGGCAATGAAAAAAATAAAATGCTTACCCGCGTTTATGGGATCACTTTCCCGAAACAAAAAATGCTGGAAGAATACCTGGTCTTGCTAGAAGAAGCGAAAAAACGCGACCACCGCAAATTAGGCAAGGAATTGGAATTGTTTACCTTTTCTCAGAATGTGGGCCAGGGATTACCCATGTGGTTGCCTAAAGGTGCCCTGTTGCGTGAACAACTGGAAGGTTTCCTGAAAAAAGTTCAGCGAAAGTTCGGATACGTACAGGTCATTACACCACACATCGGCGATGTGAATCTGTATAAAACGTCGGGCCATTTTCAGAAATACGGAGCTGATTCATTTCAGACCATCAAAACTCCTGCTGAAGGTGAAGAATATATGCTGAAACCGATGAATTGTCCGCACCACTGCGAAATCTATAAATTTAAACCGCGGACATATAAAGATCTGCCTATTCGTATGGCAGAGTTTGGTACTGTTTACCGGTATGAACAGAGTGGTGAATTACATGGACTGACGCGTGTACGCGGATTTACGCAGGATGATGCTCATCTGTTCTGCCGCCCCGATCAGATCAAAGAAGAGTTTAAGAAAGTGATTGATATCATTTTTATCATTTTCAAAGCCTTGAATTTCGAGGATTATTCGGCTCAAATATCCTTGCGCGATCCGAATAAACCTGAAAAATACATTGGATCAGTTGAAAACTGGGATAAAGCTGAGCAGGCGATTATCGAAGCTTCTGCTGAAAAAGGATTGAAAACGGTGACTGTTTTAGGCGAAGCTGCTTTCTATGGCCCGAAACTCGATTTTATGGTTAAAGATGCCCTGGGCCGCAACTGGCAGCTGGGAACCATCCAGGTTGACTATAATCTGCCTGAACGTTTTGAACTTGAATACATCGGCGCTGATGATAAACGTCACCGTCCGGTTATGATTCATCGTGCCCCATTCGGATCGATGGAAAGGTTTATTGCCGTTTTGATTGAACATACCGCCGGAAAATTCCCGCTTTGGTTAACTCCTGAACAAGTTGTTGTGTTACCAATCAGCGAAAAGTTCAATGATTATGCAAAAAGAGTTTCAGAGTTTCTAAATAATTCCGATATTCGCACCATAATTGACGACAGAAATGAGAAAATTGGTCGTAAAATCAGGGATAACGAATTAAAACGTATCCCTTATTTATTGATAGTGGGAGAGCAAGAGACTGAAAATGAAACTGTTTCTGTGAGAAAACAAGGCGATGGGGATCAGGGTGCTAAGAATCTTCAGGAGTTTGTTGAATTTATTCATGCAGAAGTAAAAGAACAGTTATCATCATTATATAACTAAGAATTATTAACTAATAAATAGGAGGATCTGGCCATAGCTGTAAAAAGACAATACAAAGGTGGAAGAGTAGAATCTGCTCCTCAACACCGAATTAATGAGAAAATTCGCGTACAACAAGTTCGTGTTGTTGGCGATAACATCGAAAATCCTGGTGTCTTTTCAGTTTCTGAAGCTATAAAAATGGCTGATGCACTTGAACTTGACCTTGTAGAGATCTCACCCAATGCCGACCCGCCGGTCTGTAAAATAACAGATTACCAGAAGTTTCTATATCAACAGAAGAAGAAACAGAAGGAAATAAAAGCAAAAACGGTACAAGTCGTAGTGAAGGAAATCCGATTCGGACCGAATACCGATGACCATGATTTCCAGTTTAAAATGCGTCATGCTGAAAAATTTTTGCAGGAAGGTGCTAAGGTAAAAGCCTATGTATTTTTCAAAGGCAGGTCAATTTTATTTAAAGAACAGGGCGAAATTCTGCTTTTGAAGTTCGCACAGGAATTGGAAGAAGTAGGCAAAGTTGAACAATTGCCTCAATTGGAAGGAAAACGAATGACCATGTTTATTTCACCTAAGAAGAAGAAATAAATTTCTTAAATACATTAATTTCAGGAAGATGCCAAAAATGAAGACCATCTCCGGAGCTAAAAAAAGGTTTAGATTAACCGGCACCGGAAAAATTAAAAGGAAACATGCATTTAAAAGTCACATCTTGACCAAAAAGAGCACCAAGCAAAAACGTAACCTGACTTATTGGGGAACCGTTCATAAAGCTGACATGCACAACGTTAAGGCTATGTTGACTATCTAGTCTGTTTTCTTTTTTGAGTAATTAAATTTAGTTATCAATCGAATGAATTAGCTTTAAGATTCCGGATATCGGAACGCTGACCATTCTAAAATTAGTTTTATGCCAAGATCAGTAAATGCAGTCGCATCGCGGGCTCACAGAAAAAAAATCCTGAAGCTTACCAGAGGTAACTTCGGTGCCCGTAAAAATGTATGGACCGTTGCAAAAAATACCTGGGAAAAGGGTTTGCAATATGCCTACAGAGATAGAAAAGCAAAAAAGAGAAATTTCCGTGCTTTATGGATTCAGCGTATCAACGCTGCTGTGCGTACAGAAGGATATTCTTATTCACAGTTTATCGGTTTGCTTAAAAAAGCAAATATCGAAATCAATCGTAAAGTTCTGGCTGATTTAGCAATGAATCATCCTGTAGCTTTTAAAGCAATTGTAGATAAGGTGAAATAATAATCATCAAATAGGTGAATAAACATACTAAACCCCGCTTTTCAGCGGGGTTTTTTATTTTACTGAAAATCTGAATGTCCATCCTATAATTTAAATAAACTTCCTGCAATCTAAATCAGCGAATTCGTTGAAAGACAATTAGCTGATATTCCGATTCAAGCTAGGTTTTGTTATGATAGAACCCAGGTTTTAATTAGCCGTTTAGATGGATCAATTTAAATTGTTCTTCCCATCAATGAGCTATCCGGATAATAAGGTGTGATTTAAGTAAAGACGCACGGTGGTACATCTACGCGAATGTGATAATGTCCTGTAAGTGTGGAAGAGACGCAGAAAAATTAGTCCTCCGAAGTAAAAAACAACATCCGTTGTGATTGGCAATTCCTGCTCATTACTTAATCAACCGGTTTGTAATGCCGCTTCAGCCATTTGGCAAGTCCGTCCAGACCCGGGAAAAGAACCCTTTCCGTAATGTTGGCCTGATCGAGTTTATCCCTGACTTCAAGTTTGAGTTCCTTTGGAATAATAATTCTGCGGTAAATTTCCGAACGTTTAATCAGCCATTCATCCATAATAGCTATCGGATTGTTCATGACCGAAAATAAGGCAAATTGGTTGACGATTCGTTCATCAAGCGATGGTGGTTCAAAGAAAAGTATCTGATTCTCGCTGAACAGCCGGTCGAAATCTCCTAAAGAAACAATCTTCTCCAGCATTTCAACGGTGAACGCATTACATTTTTCTTCCTTCAGTCCATTGCAGAATGGCGGGGGAACGAGTTGATTCACCTTGACAAAATCAACCTTCCAGATCACGCCGTCGGTATCGTATTTTTCGGTATTGGTCGTCGCGAAATGCATTGCGATGAAAGGCGAATAAGTCCAGTCGATGAGCCGCGTTGGTAGCCCGTGATGCTGAGCCAGAACCAGCGCCCGCCAAAATGTTCTTGTTAGTTGAGGGTCGCTGTTGATCGAATATTTTCTGAAATTCCGCAGTAAGTGATACTCCAGTTCAGGTTTCTCCCCGCAATTCCGCAGAAAACTGTTCTTGAGTTCATAATTCATGTCCGACAATCCTCTGAATGCATAATCAGAGCGGTATCTGCCCATTTGGGGTTTCCACGAATCGTGATAAACTTCTTCACAGAGTTGTTCCCAACTTCGAATGATTATATCGTTTTGCTGAATCATTAATAGGCTTTTAAATGCACGTAAATATAACTGATCAGCGTTTAAATCGATCGTTATTTCCGGGATTATTTCTGAAGTAAAAATAGCTGTAGTTCAAAATCAGTCGTGATCAGGAAATACAATTCCGGCATCTTTTCTGACCCGATCCAAAATTTCCATCAAATCAGCCGAAGCCGACAATGGCATCAGATCGCTTTCCTTTTTCCCGGCATCCAGACATTCCATCACATGAGCTGCTTCCCGTTCATAACCCGATCCATCTCCCTGTTCGAAGGTGATTATTTTCTCTTCTTCCCCTTTTTTCCAGTAAGTGAGTGTTGTTGGAGTAAAGAATCGTCGGTTGAGACGCACAAAACCGTTTTCGAACGAGAACTCCGTTTGGGTGGACGAATGCGAGGCAAAGCTTGAAACCAGCGAGGCAATCTCACCACCCGGATATTTGAATGACATCATGATGGATTCTTCGGCTCCCGTGGGGCAGAAGGAAGCCATGGTTTTTAGTTCTGAAGGTTTTCCCAATGTCATGAGCGACATAAAAACAGGGTAGATGCCAATATCCAACAGAGAACCTCCGCCGAGATTCACGTTGTACAATCGTTTTTCCGGATTGTAGTCAGCATTGAAGGCAAAGTCGGATCGAACCATTTTCAAAGCGCCCAATTCTCCTGAACGTATAATTTCGATCACTTTTAGAAAGCTTGGCTGAAACCTGGTCCAGAATGCTTCCATTAAAAAGGTGTTGTTCTTTCGGGCCGCTTCGATCATTAGACCGACTTCACGCGAATTGATTGCGAAAGCTTTTTCGCATAAAACAGCTTTCTGATGGTTTAAACACAAAAGAACATGCTCCTGATGATGCGAATGCGGCGTGGCAATATAAACCACATCAACTTTTGGGTCATTAAGCGTTTCATCGTAGCTGCCGTAAGCTTTTTCGAAACCGAGTTCAGAAGCAAAATCCCGGGCATTTTCAATCGAACGGGAAGCCGCGGCATAAAGTCTTGCGTTTGGTAATTGTTTCAGGTCAGAGGCGAATTTGCGGGCGATTTTTCCACATCCCAGAATGGCCCAGTTGTATGTTTTGCTCATGCTTGTTTTGTTGGTGTAATTAAGGATGCAAATTAAGTATCTTTTCTGAAAATCGTGTTCAAATAACAGAAACAGTGAACTTCATTCCCCGATTTCTGTTTGTGTGGTTGAACTCAATTTGGAAAGATGACTGAATTAAAAACAGAAAGAGAACGATTGCCACGCTGGATGAAATCGACGCTACCCAAAGGTGAAAATTATTCGAAAGTCAAGCGATTAATCACTGAACATCATTTGAACACCATATGTACCAGCGGAAATTGCCCGAATAAAGGTGAATGCTGGAATGCAGGAACCGCCAGTTTTATGATTCTGGGCGACAAATGTACCCGGAATTGCAGGTTTTGTTTCGTCCAAAACGATGTTCCTGAACCTGTCGACTGGCTGGAGCCGCTTCGTTTGGCCAAAACCATTAAGACACTCGGTTTAAAACATTGTGTGATTACATCGGTCACCCGTGACGATCTGCCGGATGGTGGCGCTGAATTCTGGGCAACAACCATCCGTAAAATAAAGGAGCTGAATCCGAATACAACGATTGAAACTCTGATTCCGGATTTGAATGCCAATCCGGAATTGATCCGGAAAGTGATTGAAGCCAAGCCTGAAGTTATTTCTCACAACATGGAAACAGTAAGGCGCTTAACTCCCAAAGTTCGCAGTACGGCCCGTTACGACCGTAGTTTAAGGGTTATTTCAATCATCTCTGAAGCCGGAATTGTATCAAAGTCGGGCATCATGGTTGGCCTGGGTGAGACTGAAGAAGAAGTTTTGCAGACGATGGATGATCTTCGGGCTGCCGGCTGCAAAATTCTGACCATCGGGCAATATCTTCAGCCAGACTCCAATTTGCTTCCAGTTCAGGAATACATTAAACCTGAAATTTTTGAAATGTACAGAACTGAAGGTCTGAAAAAAGGATTTTCATATGTTGAAAGCAGTCCGCTCGTTCGCTCATCTTATCACGCTGAACGGCATGTAAATGGTTAGGAATTATCTGGTAGGGCCACGAGATCTCGTGGCCCTACCAGATTTTTTCGAAGATCTCGTGGTCTCGGTACTCGTTGCCTTACCAGGGGGTTACTCGTTGCCCAACTTAATGATCCATCCGAATACATTCGGCCACAAATTAGAATAACAAGCAAACACAATTGAATATCCGTTTTTTAGGTTTCCACCACACCTGAAACACGGAACTTGAAACTTATTTATGAAACGCCAAAAACATATTGTTCTGGAGGTTATTAATTTGACTCCGGAATCTTTTATTATCAGACTCGACCGCAAGAATTTTAAGTTTGAACCCGGTCAGTATGTGGTTATCCGCATCCCTGATCAGAATAAAGGTCGGGAGTATTCTATCTATAGTGCAACAACCGATGACTATCTTGACTTTTTGGTCCGCGAAATTCCGGAGGGCGACTTTTCACGCTATTTACGCCATTTGTTACCCGGTTCGGAGTTGGATGTCGAAGGTCCAAAAGGCTATTTTATCCTCGACGAGAAGACTAAACAGGGTCATCCGGCGATGATGATCGCAACCGGAACCGGTATTTCGCCATTTCATTCGTACATTAAATCCTATCCGGATCTGAATTACCAGATTTTACACGGAGTACATTTTGGTGACGAAGCTTATGGTCGTGAAACATTCAGTCCTGACAGATATTTGCTGTGTACTTCGCGGCGCGATGATGGCGACTATTTTGGCCGGGTAAGCTATTATTTAAAGAAAAATCCGGTGGATAAAAACATGATCTGCTACCTCTGCGGTAATTCAGACATGATTCAGGAAGTCACAACAATCCTCGAAAAGTACGGATTACCACCCGAACATATACGAACCGAAGTTTTCTTTTGAAATAGAAATCCTGAATCTGATTCAGGATTTTTTTTGTTGAAAACAAATGGTCTGCCTGAAATTCTTATTTTTGGGAATGTACCTGTTGTGCATCTTCCATTTTAAATCTACTTTTTGGGAATGACGAAAATTACGATCAGCGAAGAGCTTAGAACCCGATGCCCGAACTTAAGACTGGCTTGTATTAATGCAGAAGTTCAGGTTACTGAACCTTCCGAAGAATTATTGATTGAAATCAGTTCTAACATCGAAAGAATAAAGCAGTCGCTGGTGACGGAAAATATCAGTAAAATACCAGCTATTGCAGCTTCGCGAATGGCATACAAAGCCTGTGGAAAAGATCCGGCACGTTACCGTTTATCTGCAGAAGCTTTGCTGCGAAGAGTAGTTTCCGGAAAAGAATTGTACCGTATCAGCAATGTGGTCGATCAGCTGAACTTGGTTTCGATGTCTACTGGCTTTTCGATCGGCGGATATGATGCGGATCAGATTTATGGCGATATCTCTTTCGGAATTGGACGAGTGGATGAACCTTATTCCGGAATTGGCAAGGGAGAGTTGAATATTGCAAATCTGCCGGTCTTCAGGGATAAACTGGGAGCTTTTGGTACGCCAACCAGCGATTCACAACGCACTGAAGTCAGCGGCCAAACCAAACGCTTTTTAATGATCCTGATTGATTTTGGAGGAGATAATCAATTGAATGAGGCTTTGCATATGTCTGTTCGCTTGCTGGAAAATTATTGTCAGGCGACAATTGTGCGTGAATTCAGAATCGAATAAGTGATAGACGTCATTGCGAACGAAGTGAAGCAATCTCAACAGGGTTCCTGTTAATCTTATGAGATTGCTTCGTTCCTCGCAATGACGAAAAATAACTTTTAGGAGAAGACTCTTACTTTAATCTAAATACTAGTTATGACTCAGGAAACGTTACGAATTGCAGTATTTCAGCTCGATCTGGTTTGGGAAAATCCTGCCGCTAACCGTTTGCAAATTGACCAATGGCTTCAACAGACAGACCCAAAAACAGATGTTGTTTTTTTACCTGAAATGTTTTCCACCGGTTTCTCTATGAATGTCTCCAACTTGGCTGAAACGATGGATGGCGAAACGGTTGAGTGGATGAAAAGCCTTAGCCGGGAATATCAGCTTGCTCTTTGCGGAAGTTTAATCATCAGTGAAAACCACCAGTTTTATAACCGCCTGATTTTTGTTGAACCTTCCGGAGAAATTTATTTTTACAACAAACGACACCTGTTCACCATGGGTGACGAAGAAAGTCATTTTCAAAAAGGTTCGGAACGTTTAATCGTGACTTACAAAGGCTGGCGCATTTGCCCGCTGATTTGCTACGATCTGAGGTTTCCGGTGTGGAGCCGAAACCGGAATGAATACGATCTGTTGGTTTATTCGGCAGATTGGCCGCAGTCCAGAGCCGATGTCTGGAACACTTTGCTAAAAGCACGAGCAATCGAAAATCAGGTGTATGTTGTTGGAGCAAATCGGGTAGGGCTTGACGGAAATTGTATTTCTTATTCCGGAGACTCACAATTGATTAGTCCGAAAGGTAAGGTATTGTCAAAAACTGAAGGTGGTGAACAAAAAATTGTTTCGGCTGAGTTTTCGTATACTGAACTTTTGAAATTCAGAGCCGCTTTTCCTGTACTGAATGATTCGGATGACTTCTACTTTGTTGAAAAATAATCGGTTGTATTTTGTTAGTCTCTCATTTCCCAAATTGAACAGTTCGTTTTAATGGTTATTTTTCCATCATTCCTGACCATTTGTCCATGCTTTAGTCTGTGGAATTAGCAAAATTGCGATGCCAATAATTCATGAATTATTAAGTTTATTAAGACTATGATGAAAAAACAATTTTTACTCCTGCTACTTGTCGTAACATTTGTAGGAGCTTCAGCCCAAAAATTTGAAAACCTTGCAAAGACTCCTCCAATGGGGTGGAACAGTTGGAATAAATTTGCCTGTAATGTCAGCGAAAAACTGATTATGCAGATGGCCGATGAAATGGTGAGTAGTGGAATGCAGGATGCCGGATATGAATATGTTGTAATTGATGATTGCTGGCAGGTTGATCGGGATGCCAACGGAGAAATTGTTGTAGACAAAGATCGTTTTCCGAATGGAATAAAATATCTGGCTGACTATATTCATTCAAAAGGTTTAAAATTTGGAATTTATTCATGCGCAGGAACAAAAACCTGTGCCGGTCGTCCGGGCGGACGGGGACATGAATATCAGGATGCCCGCACTTATGCCCGCTGGGGTGTCGATTACCTGAAATACGATTGGTGCAATACCACTACACAAGATTCAAGAGCTTCTTATTCAACCATGCGGGATGGCCTTTTTGCTGCAGGTCGCCCCATTGTATTTAGTCTGTGCGAATGGGGAAATTCAAAACCATGGGAATGGGCTAAAGAAGTTGGTCATTTGTGGCGGTCAACCGGAGATATTGTTGACCGCTGGGATGCTATGATTGATATTCTGGATAAGGAACGCGATCTGGCCAAATATGCCGGACCAGGTTACTGGAACGATCCTGACATGCTGGAAGTTGGAAACGGAGGAATGACCACGGAGGAATATAAAACTCATTTTTCGTTGTGGTGTATGCTGGCTGCTCCTTTAATGGCCGGAAACGATTTGGGAAACATGTCATCCGAAACTGCGGAGATCCTCAAAAACGATGAAATTATAGCGTTAGATCAGGATACATTGGGAAAACAAGGTTTCTGCTACCGCGATAACGGTGATTATGAAATCTGGATAAAAAAATTGGCGGGAAAAGAAAAGGCTGCCTGTTTACTCAATCGTGGTGACGAGGAAAAATTGGTTCAGGTTGATTTTAACGTATTGCTGAAGGCCAACGACAATTACTGGTCATCAGATCCCTATAAACTCATTGATTATAAAACACGTGATTTGTGGAAACACAAAGAAGTGAATACCGAAAAAAGTACTGTTTGGGTGAAACTTGCACCTCATTCAGTCAAAGTGTACCGTTTTATCAAAAAATCATAGAAATAAATAAACCACAAATTATAAACATATGAAATTAGGATTATTAATTTTTTTACTGGCATTAGGAATTAATGCTTTTGCTAAAGAGTATTCAGTTACTTCTCCTGACGGGAAAATAAAGGTAACCGTTTCTGTCGACACTCAGATTAAATGGTCGGCAACTGTAGGCAATCAGTCAGTATTTACCAATAATACGATGAGTGTTGATCTTGGAACTACCGTATTGGGTGTTAATCCCAAAGTAGTGAAATCCAAAACAACATCAGTTTCCAACACCGTTCAAACGGTGGTTGCAGTCAAATCGAAAACCATCGACAATATCTATAACCAACTCAACCTTGTTTTTAAACCAAACTATGCTGTGAGTTTCCGGGTGTTCGACAATGGTATTGCTTATCGTTTCGAAACAAGCCTGAAAGATGAAATTACGGTAAAAAATGAAGAAGTAAATTTGAATTTCTCCGGAGATTACGGGGTGCTTTTTCCGGAGGAAGAAACACTTTATTCGCATTACGAAAGGCTTTACCTCGATCAGAAGTTAAGCTCTTTAAATGCCGGAAGATTCTGTTCGCTTCCAACGCTTGTAAAAGCCGACAACAACATCAAAATCGGAATTACCGAAGCTGACTTGTTCGATTACCCTTGTTTATTTATGGAAGCAACCGGAAAGACTGCCTTTAAGAGCAAATATCCGCATGTTATCCTGAAATCGAATCCTAAGGGTGACCGGGAAATTCAGGATATTGAGGAAACCGGTTATATTGCAAAAACTTCAGGAACACGTACGTTTCCATGGCGCGTCTTCATGATCAGTACCGAAGATGCCCGTCTGGTCGAAAATCAGATGGTCTTCCTTCTTTCCAGAGAAAACAAACTGACAGAAACCAATTGGATTAAACCTGGCTTGGTTGCCTGGGACTGGTGGAATGAAAACAATATTTACGGAGTTGATTTTAAAGCTGGTCTGGATACCAAAACCTATAAATACTACATCGATTTTGCTTCCAAAAATAATATCCCGTACATTATTTTAGATGAAGGATGGACTAAATCGACGACCAACATCAAGGAAGCTAATCCTGATTTGGATATCAAAGAATTGATTTCCTACGGAAAATCTAAAAATGTCGACATCATTCTGTGGTGTCTGTGGAATCCGCTCGATGCTGAAATGGATGCCATTCTGGATATTTATGCCGGATGGGGAGTTAAAGGGATTAAAGTTGATTTCATGGCCCGCTCGGAGCAGTACATGGTTAACTTTTACGAAAGAACAGCCAAAGCTTGTGCTGACCGTAAACTTATGGTCGATTTTCACGGTGCTTTTAAACCTTCAGGAATGGCAAGGGCCTATCCAAATATTATCAATCATGAAGGGGTTAAAGGAATGGAAAACTGCAAATGGGGCAAGGACATTACTCCTGAACATGATGTGACTTTGTGCTTTACCCGAATGCTTGCCGGTCCGCTTGATTTTACGCCCGGAGCTATGACGAATAAAAACGAAAAGGATTTTGCCGTAAGTTTTTCTAATCCGATGAGTCAGGGAACCCGTTGCCATCAAATTGCCATGTATGTTTGTTATGATGCGCCGCTGCAAATGATGTGCGATAGCCCAACTAATTATTACAAGGAGCAGGAAAGTGTTTCATTCATTAGTCAAATGCCAACTGTCTGGGACGACACGAAAGTGCTGGATGCAAAAGTTGGTGATTATATTCTGATGGCCCGCCAAAAAGACAACAACTGGTATTTGGGTGCCATGACCGACTGGACTGCACGCTCGTTGAATATTGATTTTTCTTTTCTGGGTGAAGGAACATATGAGATCGAAATTATGCAGGACGGAATTAATGCTGAAAAAAGCGGCAACGATTATAAACGAATTGTGAAACAGGTTACTAAAGCTGCCAAAATGAAAATTGATCTGGCAAAAGGAGGAGGCTGGGCAGCAATTTGTAAAAAGATCTGATAAAAATGACAGTTGCAGTAAGGGTTTCTTTCAGTGCAACTGTCATTAAAACGAGAAAAGGTAAAAACCTAATACCAAGTAATTTTAGTTAGTTTGATCACACGTTCACCTAAACCACCTGAACCATTTGGATCAAAAAGAGGTCGCCCGAGTTAAATCAGGCGGCCTCTTTCTTTTATCCTTTTTTCTTTCCAGATGTCAAATTCCGACAATCTGGAATTCCGGTTTCTTGCGCCTTCTTTTTGGTGGGTCATGTAAGAGAAGGATTGCAGAAAAGTCAATAGTATTACACAAATTCAATGAAGCATATACTACGAAGTAGTATAATATGAATGACCCCCAGTTTTATTGGGGGTCATTCATATTTAGCACCTACGGTGCATAAGCCCAAATGATCAATGAAGTAAATTGATAACTTTTTAAAAAGTAAATACCCACACCAAACGTCATAGCTCCTTATTTTTCGTTCAATGTTCTATATTGGTTAATGAACATTTTAGTTTTTCAATTTTGGTTATTTAAAGACCCTGAAATGAATTCTGGGTGACTGGTTTTTCGAGTTCATTGATTTTTGAGATAGTCTCTACTTTCCCCTCATGTATTGCAGATGATCGGAGCGTCAAGCTGAACTTGTTTAAGCTTCTCAATTGATGACAGTATTCTCAATACACTAAAAATATCTCGTCAAACTAACTATTTAGTTTGATAACTAACAAATTAGTTGTATGTTTATACCGGATATCCAATCAGCTATGAAACGGTTAGTTGGCATTGACCAGCCAGTTTTCAGAATCAAGTTGAATGAAATTGAACTTTTTTTTTGTCTTTTATAACTAAAATATTAGTTGACGAACTAATTGCTTAGTTTTTGGCAGGATTTTTGAGATTTGAATTTAAAATTAAACTGTTTGCGAAATGAAAGAATTAACCAAGGCTGAAGAGCAGATTATGCAGGAATTGTGGACACTGGAAAAAGCTTTTGTAAAAGAAATTGTCGAGAAGCTTCCGGAGCCAAAACCCGCATACAACACGGTTTCTACCATCGTCCGCATTCTGGAAAAGAAAGGGTTTGTTGACCATTACGCGTATGGAAAAACACATCAGTACTTTCCGGTTGTCAGTAAAACAGACTACACGAAATCATATTTCAGGAATTTTTTAAATGGTTATTTTAGTAACTCATTTCAGGAAATGGTTTCGTTTTTTGCCAAAGAAGACAAAATGAGCCTCTCAGAACTTGAAGAATTGATCAAGGAAGTAGGAAAAGATTTGGAATCTGAAAATCCAACACCCAATGACTAGCTTTGTAAATTATCTGCTGGAGTCAGGAATAAGTCTGAGCCTTTTTGCGCTTGTTTATTTCCTGTTTTTACGGAGAGAAACTTTTTTCAATGTTAACCGGTGGTTTCTGCTGGTTTCCATAGGTTTCTCTGCATTATTGCCACTGTTACATATTCCGTTTTACACCCCGCAAGCAGTTTTATTACAGGAAGTAACTGTAACTCCGTATGTCAATTTGCTGAGTGCAGTTACCATTTATAGTACAACATTCTCGCAGAGCGCTGAACGATTTGTGCTGACTTACAGTTTGTTTGGTTACGTGTATCTGATAGGGGTGGTGTTTCTTTTCGGAAAATTTTTGATCCAGATTTACCAGATTGTCCGGTTAATTGCGCACAACCGAATTATTCCTGAAGGGAAAATCAAACTGGTTATTCTGGAACGAGAGCTCAGTCCTTTTTCTTTTCTGAATTATATTTTCGTGAGTAAAAACCTGAAAGACACCAAAGGTTGGAAAAAAATGCTCGAACACGAAAAACAGCACATCAGGCAAGGCCATACATTTGATGTTCTCATTCTTGAATTTGTTGCTGTATTTCAGTGGTTTAATCCTTTCTTTTGGATGTTCAGGCGGGCACTGCGCGAGAATCACGAATTTCTGGCCGATCAGGCTGTAATCTCTCAGGGAACTGCACCTTCGTGGTACAAGCAGATCCTAATCAATCAGTATGTTGGCGACCAAATTGTGCTGACCAACAACTTCAATTATTCGTTAATTAAAACCCGAATCAAAATGATGTCAAAAATAAAATCCTCAAAAATAGCCAGTTTTAAAGTCCTTGCCGGGATTGTACTGGCAGTCAGTTTAATCGCCGTATTTGCCTGCGAGCAAAAGGAATCGGTAACGACTGCGCTTACTTCAACCGAAAAGTCGGTTACTATTGTTGCTGATGGTCATCCGTTACAAATTACAGGCGATTCTGCCGGGATTGAAAAGATAAAGAGCGTGATTTCCGGTTCCGAAAGTTATGAACTCAAATCAGATTCATCAACTGGCCAGCTAACCCTTACCAATAAAACCAACAATGTAAATGAAGTTGCTAACCTTGCCCGTGGAAATCAGGAAAATTCAGGTACAAATCAGAAGGAAGAATTCATCCTTGTAGAGGAACATGGAACACCTCCGCCACCTCCAGTTGAACCCCAAAAAGTAGAGAACGTTGTTTTCTTTATTGTTGATGAAATGCCTGAATATCCGGGAGGTGAAAAGGAGTTGATGAGTTTTATAAGCCAATCGGTTAAATATCCTCCGGAATCTATTGAAAAAGGAATTCAGGGAAAAGTATTTGTGAGTTTTGTCGTCGGAAGTGATGGTTCTGTCTCGAATGCGAAGATTGCCCGCGGAGTTGACCCGATGCTTGATGCAGAAGCCTTGCGTGTGGTGAAAAGTATGCCCAAATGGACTCCAGGGAAACAAGGCGGAAAAAATGTTGCTGTTCAGTACACCGTTCCAATCAATTTTGCATTGAAATAAGATTTTCTATTAACCTTGTCAGGTCTTTAATACCTGACAGGGTTGATGTGATTTTTAATCGCATTCTTTTCCGGATGTTAATACTTCCGAACCTAAAATGTAACTGCCATGAAACAGAAAACTGTTCTTTTGTTGTTGTTTATTCTTCCTGTTCATCTTTTTGCCCAATCGATTGATGAACTTATTATGAATAAAAATTATCCAAAAGCATTGGAGGCTATATCGTCCAAAATTCAGGAAAAACCTGAAGCTGAATTATTCTTCAAACAGGCCATCATTTTCAAAGAACAGTCGAAACCACTTCAGGCATCTAAGTCTCTTGAACAAGCTTTGTTTTACGATCCGGCCAGTAGTTTGTATTTGACCGAATTGGGTGAAGATTATTCTTCACTGGGTAATTTGTATCAGGCCGCTGAATGTTTCAAAAGGGCGGTTTTATTAGCTCCTGATGATTTAAGTTTGAAAGGAAAACTTGGCCGAACCTATATTAGTCTCGATGATTTTGAGCAGGCTTATCAGACCTTTGAGGCCATTCACAAGGTCGATTCGGTCAATGTCTATTTCAAGAAACAATTTGCTTTTGCTGCCTTCAAAATGGGCAAAACTGATCTTGCTGTCAGATTGTTTGAACAGGTTGTTCTGGCGAATCCGGGTGATTTTGGCTCGCATCTGAATCTGATAGCGATTTACAAACGAATGAAAGATGCTGAAAAAGTTTATGAAGCAGGGAATCATGCCCTGTCTATTTTTCCGTCAAATGCAACGCTACTGCTTCGGCAGGCTGATGCTTTGTTTGAGCTGAAAGACTACGAACGGGCGTTATATCCTTACGAGAAATACCTGGCAGAAAATGATTCAACTTTTGAAGTTTTGAAAAATTATGGGATTTCGCTCTTTTTCTGTAAAAATGAAGAAAAAGCCATTTATATGTTGGATAAATGTATGCGATTGTCGCTAAACGACCAGTACGTCTATTTTTACCTTGGGCTGGCTTATAAAAATCTGTCCAGATTAGAAAGTAGTGCTGAATGCCTCATAGCTGCTATTGCATGTTCCCAACCTCCATATTTGTCGGAGATGTATCACCATCTGGGGCAGGTTTACGGGAGCAACCGCGAATTCGAAAAATCGATTGAGGCTTTGAAAAAGGCCTTCGAACTGAACAATGAAAAAGTTGAAGTGCTGTTTGAGATTGCTACAACCTATGAAGAATTCAACTTCAATAAAACACTGGCTTTGAATTATTATTCGACCTACCTGAAAACTGCCAGAGAGAAGGCGAAAAATGCTGATTATGCATTAGGCAGAATCCGGAAAATTAAGGAAGAATTGTTTTTTGATACTAAATAGAGTCTGTCCATAGAGTCGATGATTTATTGATATGTTTCTTTTCCAAAGAAAAAAATCGAGATTTTCATTTTTGATTATTTTCAATAAGATCTGTTTTTCATCCTTTTTGTCCGTTTTTGT
>Ga0209386_1000069_pt1 | contig 54047 bp, 54 predicted proteins | sample NGEPertwo_FD_184510 | JGI IMG/M metagenome (GOLD analysis project Ga0209386, IMG submission 184510) | Arctic peat soil microbial communities from the Barrow Environmental Observatory site, Barrow, Alaska, USA - NGEE Permafrost154B-two... | ecosystem: Environmental > Terrestrial > Soil > Wetlands...
CTGGCACCGATTTGAAGTAGATCCACCCTACCTTCCACTAACTCTAAACTGGCCGCATCAACCACTTCAGTGACACAGAGAAGATTCTGTTCTTTAGCGGCTTGAACCAAATAATTCAATCCCTCTAGACCCAAACCCTGGAAGCTATAGGGAGATGTACGGGGTTTAAAAACCCCACCGCGCAGAATCTTGCCGCCTGCGCTTTTGACAGTTTTCGCTGACTGACGCATCTGAAGGCTTGATTCTACCGCACAAGGTCCCCCCATAAGAATAATTTCTTTCCCTCCAATAGTTACCCCGTTAACCTCAATCGTACTTCGTTGTGTTTTAAGTCCCGCTAATTTTAAATCTTTCATATGCTAACACTCCCTCAAATTTAAATTTGCGGGTTTCATTCTCTGCACGTTTCATTCATCTAATGTATGAATAGAACGAATTGACTCGTACGAAATAATACGCCTGTCCTTCTATAAGGACAGACGTTCATCTGCTACCACCCTAATTGATGCACAAACTAATTGCATCCTTTCTTGCAGAGTGCCAACACACCCTTAGCCTAATAACGCTGGCTTAGCGTTGGTCGCTACTAAAGCCAAAGCTTTTTCGCGCCACCCTCTGGGGACCATTGATCCGCTCCGTTACCTGCCAAGCTTCCACCCTACTCGGCTCTCTGTGAGGCTGGTTTGCGATGTTACTTCCCCTTCAACAGTTTATATTTATAGTAGCACCGCATCAAACGAATTTCAAGGGTTAATTGAAGAAGTTAGGTTAGATCGGAATCCTCAAAAATGAATATTTCTTCCATCGTTGAATTCAAAACCCGGGCAACTTTGGCCGCAAGTTTAAGTGAAGGATTATAGTCCCCTTTCTCGAGATACCCAATCGTTTCGCGCCTTACTCCAACTTCCTTGGCTAATTGTTTTTGAGTAAGGTTATAGCGTGCTCGAAGCTCTTTAATTTTAGTCTTCATCTACTCGATGCCTTTACTTCTATTAATCAGAAACCAAGACAGCCCATGGGATAGAGCCATACCCAGTAAGCCAAGGATTAATGCATCGTCATATTCTAGGTATTTATGAAACATTAGTATAGTAAGCCAAATATACAGAGAAATAAAATAAGCGTACCCGGCTGAATACATCCTTACTTTCCTAGTTCTCTCATCGCCAATGGGCATACCTAACTTCAAATCGCAATAATGTTTTTTCAGGAAAATTGTCAGTCTCCAGATAAGGACAACCAACGTTACCATTAATAAGGTTGCTACAAGACTATCTCCCTGTAGAAATAAGGTGATCGTAAAATATGTCATACCTACAACCAGCAAGAGAGACAAGGTTAATAAGGATATAAACAAATTTTTAGCACTCATGTGAACATCTCCTTTATGAATGATATATATTTCTATCATTATGCGTTAAATATATATCATCAGGCTTGCTTTTGTCAAGGGCACCTTCATCTTATGTAAATTATTTCGGATAGAACCTGCTGTTTTCGCCGCAATCACTGCTGTAGTAAACATGCAGAATTCCGTGAAGGCACTTAATAATGCGTGGCAACAAATTGGTCTCCAAGGCCCAGAAAGATACTAAGCATTCGCGACTTGGCATGGATGAGAAAGGCCGCAGGGGGTGAGTCAAGGATGAAAATAATTGAGACAATTCCTAAAAGAATCCCACCTGACCAACCAATCCGGTTACATAAGAGAATCAGAATGATAACCCCTAAAACGATGGATATTGGATTGGCTCCCAAGAGAAGGCCAATGATTAAAGATAAAGTTGCAGCTAGTAGGTGAATGATTTGTGGTATATAATGTAGTCTCAAACAATTTGCTTGAAAGGCAGTAGAAAATGAACCTTATAGACTTTATATTCTGAAAGTGGGAATCTAATATGTTTATTGGGGCACGCACAATCAAGACAGGAGTTGCCTTAGTGATTAACCGGATTTTAGCCCCGCCTCGATATAAAACCAAATTACTAAGTGCCCTGCGCTCGCTATGCCTGCTCACGTCAACCTATTTTTTAGAAAGCCTTGACACGTTTATCGAGGCAGGAAACCTTACTACTTTTAAAAAGCCTGATCCTCAAGAACTTAAGCTTCTACTTGACGAAGTGGTCGCTCTCAACGAGCATGCTCGAGAAGAAATAACCTCAGCTGACAATCCCCGAGCCCTAGAGAGGCGCTTGGAAATTTGCCGGGGCTTCATCGAACGAGGACAAAGCATTAATACCATGACCTCGCAACGTGTCAAAAGGAGACAACAAGCTTATTCTGCGCAAGAACTCCATGAGATCAACGCAGAATTCCACGGGATATTGAATGTTCTGTCCGATGGAAAAGAAAAGCTTGCTGGACTGATTGATGTACTTACTATAGCGGTTGACGAAAATAAAAGTTCAGTATTATACCAAGAAGACCTTCTTTACTGGGAGACGTTTGACATGGCCATTGATGATATGGAACCGGAAAGTCAGCGGGGTCTTTTATTTACGGGCTTTGATGGAAGTCTCTGTCGTTGCAACTGAATTGCATTGGGCGGCTCGCCGTACAAAAGCCCTGCTCAATCTTCTGCATAAATGACCTGATTTTTAAGGGCAGTTTCTCCTTTGGGGTAACTGCCCTTATTTATATTTTAATCAATTCTTCAGGTGCATAACCTTCACTTAATATGTCTAATTCACATGTTTTCGACTAAAACACCATAAAACTTTCACAATTTGAACCTTTAACCTTAACATGCATCAGATATCCTTATGATAGTGGACATAACTTGATCATTAAGCAGGAGGGTGTAATTATGGATGACGAAGTTCTCTCAACCCACAAAGACAACGACCGTGCTGATCACTCAGACAGCACCGACCGAGAAAGCGAAATAATATCCAATCCCATTCCGCACGAACCACCGATCCACCCTAAAACGAAAAGGAGAATTTTCGCCTTTGCTAGCCTTTGTTTAATTAGCGCCATTATAGGAGGACTTACGACAGTCGCTGCAATTCCTTATATTTATCCTGCAAAAACGTCACCCCTCCAAACACAGACTACATCGTCCATTGCACCTGTGTCTTATACTGACAACCAACCTAATTTTCCTGTATCAGAAATATCTAAGAAGGTAGGCCCAGCGGTGGTGGGTGTTTCAAATTTCCAATCGAATCGGAGTACGACTCTCCAAGTAGCTGGGAGCGGTTCTGGTTTCATCATTGATGCAGAAAACGGATATATCACCACCAATTATCACGTCATCGAGGGCGCAAAAAAAATAACCGTCAGTCTCAGTGATGGTCGGAATCTAGAAGCGAAAGTGATTGGTTCCGATGCACGCACAGATTTAGCCGTCTTGCAGATTTCGGATGTGTCGAACCTTACTGCAGTAAATCTTGGAGATTCTTCGAAAGTTGAAGTTGGCGAACCCGTCGTTGCTATTGGTAATCCGGGTGGGAACGACTTTGCACGTTCCGTCACCACGGGCGTGATTTCAGCAACCGATCGCGCACTTGACCTACAAGGTGAGTCAAGCTTCGGCCTGTTCCAAACAGACGCTGCGATTAATCCTGGCAACAGTGGTGGTCCGCTCGTAAATTATAAAGGACAAGTCATCGGCATTAACTCCGCAAAATATGCACAAACAGGCTTTGAAGGCATGGGCTTCTCTATTCCTATAACAGACGCCATGCCAACCCTTGAGCAGTTAATTAAATCTGGTGTGGCCAAACATCCCGCCCTTTTAGTCAGTACGGATGATCAATACAACATCTACGCTAAGAGCAATAACGAACCCCTTGGCGTCTATCTTGCAGCCGTCACGGCAAATGGTCCCGCAGCTAAGGCTGGACTTGTGAAAGGCGATGTACTCACTAAGATTAACGATGCACAAGTACAAAATACTTCCGATCTTATTCGTGAACTCTATAAAAATAAGGTTGGAGATAACGTCGCCATAACCTATCTTCGTGATGGTGTGTCGAAACAGGTTCAAGCTACGCTGGGTGAAATATCCTCCACTCAATAACCCAACACAGCCTTAATCCTACTCAAAACAGGTGGATGCGTATACCCGAACCAAACAATAAACTCTGGTGGTGATACATCGGATAGATTTTTAGTCGCCAAGTTGATTTGCAAACGTACTACAGCCGAAGGATCCCCTGTTAATTCTATGGATACCTGGTCCGCCTGTTTCTCCATTCCTCTCGAAATATAGTTCTGGAGTGGGTTGGTCACCATCAAGATAAGCAGAAGAAAAAGCTGAACACTGGCCCACAACTTTGGCCGATAATGACCTGACTTAGGTACAACGCCACGCAGGAAGAGAGCAAGTAGTCCCCAAATAACAAAGCTACCAAGTATTCCTAAGGTGAGTCCCTGAGTAATATGTCCCTTTTGCCAGTGCGCCATTTCATGGGCCAAGACGGCTCTAATGTCATCGACAGGATAGTTCTTAAGCAGATTGTCATATATGACGATCTGCTTCGTTGTTCCTAAACCACTGAAATAGGCGTTCGCCATCGTAGTGCGCTTGCTAGCGTCCATCACTAGTACTTTATCGACTTCGATTCCTGCCTTATCAGCTAAGTCCTGGACCATGTTTATTATAGTGGGATCTTTCACTGTCTCAAAGTGATTGAACATGGGGGATACAAGCACGGGCCAGAGAAAATTCTGAAGCACCAACCAAACTGCAAAAAGGGTAGCCCCAATAACCCACCATAGTTTAGGCCAATGCTTTAGTAGATAAAAGAACATCAAGACACTCAAGCCTGATAACAATAAATCCAAGGCTGCACTTTTACTATAATCTAACCACCAAGCAGCCAAGGATTGGTTAGAGAATCCCCAAGCTTTTTGCCAATAATAGTTCCCATACAGGGCAAAAGGCAATCTTAGTAAGCGTAAAAACAACCACAGAAAGAGAAAATACGATACGATACTCTTCCAATAGTGACCACGATTTCTTGCTTCCAACCAGTGTGCGAGCTCGGCACCTTGACGACTAAATACTAACCACCCCAGAGCGATTACCTGAAAAATAAAACTCGTAATAAAGATTATTCTGGGCACAAAACTATAAGCGCGGGCACTTTGGGCTTGTTCAATGGAAAAGTACCGCAACGCATCAGCATTAATCGGTCCAGGATAAAGTGCACTTGTCAGATATAGTGCGCTCAATACCCCCGCCAAGGCGAGCAGGCTCAACCACTGATAGTTTATAGGTCGCTCCAATTTTCTCCCCCCTCAACTTTTTCCGGTACATATAATCATATATCATATCACATCATTTTATGTACCGTAAGCAATGGGTTTTCTTCTCCGACCAGCCACAGACTTGTTTGATTCGTTCTAGTTGACACAACCCTGCAAATATATTTTAATTGTAGAGTACAATTCCATAGGAGTCTGAGGAGGAAGAATTGGTGAAATTTCTTAATTTATTACTATTGGCTATTCCCGTAAGTTTTTTTCTAAAACTATCCGATTACTCGCCCGTCTTACTATTTATAACTGCGGGTCTAAGCATCATCCCCCTTGCTGGCTATATGGGGAAAGCCACAGAAGAAATAGCCATCTATGTTGGCCCAAGAGTTGGGGGTTTGTTGAATGCTACCTTTGGTAACGCGGCAGAACTCATCATTACAATTTTCGCCCTAAAAGCGGGGCTTTATGAAGTGGTGAAAGCTTCCATCACTGGATCGATCATCGGCAATCTGCTCTTGGTGTTAGGCCTAAGTATGCTCCTGGGCGGCTTTAAGTTTAAGATTCAAAAGTTTAATAGGGCGGCAGCTGGTATGCATACCTCCATGCTGTTTATGGCGGTTACAGGCTTGATCATTCCTGCCGTCTTTCTTCAAACCCACACCAATCCGGCCGCAGAACCCTTTAGCCTAGCAGTTGCGGGGGTCTTAATGATTGTTTATGTACTTAGCCTAATTTTTTCTCTTTATACGCACAAGGATGTCTTTCGTCCTAGTCAAGTACATACAGATACTCCAAGCATGTCTAAACTTAAAGCGCTGTTAATTTTACTCGGTGCTACTATTTTAGTCGTCTTAGAAAGTGAATTTTTGGTGTCAGGCATCGAACCTGTGGTTAAAACTTTGGGGATCAGCGAACTCTTCATTGGAGTCATAGTCATCCCAATCATTGGTAACGCTGCTGAGCACTCCACCAGTGTTATTATGGCCTTGAAGAACAAGATGGAAATCAGTCTGGAAATCGCCATCGGTTCCAGCACTCAGATTGCCCTCTTTGTTGCCCCCCTGCTGGTATTTTTGGGCTTCTTCATGGGCCGACCACTTGACCTGATCTTTACCACCTATGAACTTGTTGTGATCATCATGGCCACCGTCATAACCGCCATGATTAGCTTGGATGGTCGCTCTAACTGGCTTGAAGGCGCTCAGCTATTGTCCGCCTATGCCATTATGGCCATTGCGTTCCTTTTTGTGTAGCACAGACCTTCACTTATAAATAATAGTTAATCCTTTTTTAAAAATAAGAAAACCCGCTAAAACAATTAGCAGGTTTAAACCAGTATAAATAAGAGCACGTCATGATTTACCTAACACCAATATAGATCACTTATTACCCAATAATGATCTTTCAACCACCATTAAGCAAATCACCACCTATATTCATGATTCGTTCGACCTCACAACATATCTACACAACTACATACACCCTTCCGGCTGCATATAACCGACATTATCTTACACATGCATACATCTAACGACATATGATTGGGTAAGAAAAACTCAACACCCAGTAAAATCTTCGCTCGACCCTTTACGATAAGTTGGAACCTCAAAACAATCCAAGAGACTGCATTAAAGCTTTTCCTAACCTCTAAAAGATCTTCCTCCGACTCGATACAAGCGCGGATACACCTGCAAAAAATCTTTGGCCAACTCATACATACCCAGTGATGAGCATATATAAATCTTGGCTCAACCATGTCGTACTCTTATGATTGTATTATTAGCCTCATCGTCTTTTTATATTCTGGTAATTATAGGAATTAATTCAGAAAAGAATCATCAGTGTCTCGCTTGATAATAATTTAAAAGCCGCTAGAGAATCTCTAGCGGCCATTAAAAAAGTATATATAAGAGCCCGTTATGATCTACCTCACACCAATACAGATCACTTATTACCTAATAATGATCTTTCGACCATCACCAAGCAAATCACCACCTATATTCATGATTCGTTCGACCTTACAAGATATCTACACAACTACATACACCCTTTCGGCTGTATACAACCGACGTTCTCTTACACATGCATACATCTGACGACATATGGTTGGGCAAGAAAAGCTCAACACCCAGCAAAATCTTCGCTCGACCCTTTACGATAAGTTGGAACCTCAAAACAATCCAAGAGACTGCATTAAAGCTTTTCCTAACCTCTAAAAGATCTTCCTCCGACTCGATACAAGCGTGTAAACACCCATAATAAATCTTTGGCTAACCCATACACACCCACTAAAGAGCATGTACAAATCTTGGCTCAATCATAACGCACCCTTATGAACATATTATTAGCCACGTCGTCTTTTTATATGCTGGTAAAGTTTTCTATAGCTTAACCTCAAATTTAAACTGTAAAATAACGAAATAATTTTTTTCACATTGAGCAATAATATTATGATATTCTAAAAAGAAAGAAACATGCGATACAATCTGTGGAGGTAGTACTAGATGGCAAAGTTAACGGAACAAAAGAAAATAATAGACGTGCGTAATCGCCGGGTTCACATGGCCAATGAACGAACTTTTCTTGCCTGGATCAGAACAAGTATCGGAATAATGGCCTTCGGTTTTGTACTGGAAAGGTTCGCATTATTCCTTAAACAAATGTCCTACGTTCTAAAAGAATCGAGTTTAGAAAATACCCTACCACCTACCGGTGGATCCTCAACCATTGCTGGCATCTATCTTGTTGGTCTCGGTTCATTATTATGTGTGCTTGCCTTTATCCGGTATAAGAAAGTTGAGCGACAAATAGACAATGATACTTATTTGCCATCACCCATACTCAATATGCTACTCACCCTATCAATCGTTGCTGTGGGAATTTTCCTAGTTTATCATTTATTACAAGGCTATTAAGTCTACATTTCAAGCCAATCTAACATCCACTTTCACATCATAAAGGGTGCTTCCCTCTGCTCTATCGGTCAGCCGCTGAGACGTCAGCGCATTGACGGTATGGTCTCCCTGCGCATGCCCGTTGCAATAGAGGCCCTCTGTCACCACCACCCCGACTGGAACTTTCGTGGTTATTTTAAGTATAAACGACACTTCGCCTCGCTCGTTAAAGGTGATGACTTTCTGTCCCTCCAGCAACTTCTTACCTGCAGCGTCTTTGATATTCATTTGAAGTGATGGTGCCTCTTTTTTATTGAGTAAATCGGGTCTCTCATTGAAGGAAGAATTTAGCGAATACAAACTTGGTGTACTCATCAGATAGTACGGAGCATCATCCCCGTAAGGCTCTAGATAGTGCGGTAGCGGCTCAGCATCCCGGGGATTATAGAGTTCTATTTTACCAGATGGCGTAAGAAAAGTTGTTTTGTAATTCTCCGGAAGTGAGAGTTCCACGGGACGACCTGCTTTAAGTTTGTCCAGGTCAACTTCCTTGAGCCAGGGTGTCGGTGGATCAATCATTTGCTGAATAAGCGCCTCCGTTGATTGTTTGAAGAAGGGTTCGTTGAAACCCATAGCTTGGGCAAGTAACTGAAAAACTTCCCAGTTCGATTTAGACTCCCCTACTGCTGGAATCACGGCAGTGGCTCTCTGAATTCCGTAGTGACCATACGCGCGGTAGATATCCGAATGTTCCAGGGAGGTTGTAGCCGGCAAAATGATGTCCGCAAAGCGAGCAGTATCTGTCATAAATCGTTCATGAACGACGGTAAATAGATCTTCCCGTTTGAGTCCCTTGAGGATCATGTTTTGATCAGGGGCTACAACGGCCGGATTAGAGTGGTAGACATATAAACTTTTGATGGGCGGATTTGATAATTCCGTCAGCGCATAACCCAGCTGATTCATATTCACAACTCGAGTTGGCTCTTTTAAGAAATCTTCGCGTGTCACTTGCTCCTTATGAAATACCTTACCCGTTGAAATACTGGCGAGCAAACCCCCACCGGGTTTACCCCATGCTCCCACGAGCGCTGGAAGACAAGTTATCGTTCGAACCGTCATCGCACCGTTGCCATAACGACATAACCCTGATCCCAAGACAATAAACGGTGCGCGGGCTTTGCCATAACGAGCGGCCATTTCTTCGAGTAACCGAACTTCGATCCCTGTCATTTCACTCACCTTAGACGGCGGGTAATCGGGTAGTACTTCCGTTCGAAGCTGCTCAAACCCCTGAACATACCTGTCCATAAACTCTTGGTCTATCCAACCTTCACGAACCAGGATATGCATGATGCCAAGCGCTAAAGCGCCATCGCTCCCAGGCCGTACTAAGACGACCTGATCAACTATTCGGGCAGTAGCATTTTCATAGGTGTCAACGAGCCAAATCGTAGCACCCCGTTTTTGAGCGTCTCGCACATAACTCGTCAAATGGATGTTTGTGGCCAAAACATTAGCACTCCACAGGAGGATAAAGTCACTTTTCCCAACTTCTTCAGGGTGAGGCGCTAAGGTATCCCCCATCACGGCTTCCCAACCGTAACCCTTGGAAGAGGAACAAATAGTGCGTGCCAACCTTGAAGCGCCCAACCGATGGAAAAAGCCCTCTCCACAGTTGCGTTGGATAGTCCCCATAGTCCCAGCATAAGAATACGGCAAAATAGCTTCCGCTCCATGTTTTCCAATAGTCCCCTGCCAGTTGTCAGCAATCCGTGCGATTGCTTCGTCCCAGGATATGGGCTTATACTGATTTGTTCCTTTATCTCCGATACGCAGCAAAGGGTGCGTGAGCCTCTGGGTCGAGTGAACAGTTCGCTCATAGTGAAGCATCTTGGGGCATAATGTCCCTTTGGTAAAGGGATGCTCTGGATCTCCCGTCACCTTCACCGCTTGACCCTCAACAACTTCCACTAAAAGCCCACAAGCATCAGGACAGTCGTAGGGGCAAACAGACCGTTTCAGTACCGATTTCATCATACACTTCCTAACGTCATCCTACTTACGCCCGAAGTAATCTGCACTAAATGATGCGTTCCGTGCCAGGCATAGAGGGCAATTAACTTCTTAATGGTTAATATTCCTAGATCCGGGTGAATTAACTCCCGGTCCAGACTTGACGATGATAACGTCCTGAGTAGCGTCACCCAACGTTTATGTAATCCTTCTAGTAATTTTGTGGATAGTTCAACGGGTAACTGAGAGTCATCTAGCTCAGCCCACAGTGCTTCTGCATACGTCTTAATCGTTGGTTTATCCTCTGTCATGGCTAGTTTAGTTCGGATATATGCATTCATATTAGTATCTGCTAAGTGGTGCACTACCTGGCGAATCGTCCAACCATTTGGTCTATATGAAGTATTTAACTGTTCTTCAGATAAATTTTCTACAGCCCTAATGAGCAGCTCAGGTAGCACTTCTATTTGGTCTATTAAGGATTTAAACCGTTTTTCAGGAACCTCTTTGTTAAAATCGAACGTTCCAATTGGATATTGCAAATCATGCATCATCGTTCTCTCCCTTCTTCTCAGGTGTTTCCTTCTACCTTCAAGATTCGGGGGAAAAGAAGTGATTCCTCCCAGTATAACGAAATATTTTGCAGTAAACAAACCCAATGGACCAAAAAATCCAGCCCTTGCCATTGACAATTCGAGCATATATGACAGAATATTGTTGACTTTTTAGGCAACAATAACCATGTTAATAATTTTTAAGGAGGTTTTCTTAAATGAATCATAACCAAGAGCAACAACCTAAGCAAACTGCTCAACAGTTCGAACAACAAGCACAGCAGGCTAAACAAGGTGAAGAAAAAGCTCAAGTTGCTACGAAGAACGCCCAAATGTCGAATCTAAATAAACCTACTGCTGTTCCTGGATCTGAATTAGGTTTAGACAAGCTCAAGTTTGAAGTCGCGAAGGAAATTGGAGTTCCTAATTACGACCAGATCGATAGAGGGAGTCTTACTGCAAGACAAAATGGCATCATTGGTGGAAAGATGACCAAAGGCGTAGCTCAAACACTCAAATCGGACATCTGAGTGAACTTGTTCAACGAAAGATAAACAATCAATACCGTCAATAACAGAAACAGAAGAGAGATCTCCGACTGGGAGATCTCTCTTCTGTTTTATGGCCATAAGATGGTCTTGTCTACCATTCTTATTGGCAAACTTTTCCTGGGTTGAGTATATTCTTAGGGTCAAAGGCCAATTTAATATTTTTCATCAGACCGACCATTTCACAACCACATTGCTCTAACATATATTGCTTCTTGGCAAACCCAATACCGTGTTCACCGGAGACTAAACCTTCTAATTCCACGGATTTATTATACATGGCTTCAAACACCTCGGCCAACTTCTTGTTCCAAGCGTCGTCTGAAAGAGCATCCTTCAAGACATACACATGCAAATTGCCATCACCAGCATGCCCAAAACTTCTGATTCTTACGTCAAACTGCTTTTGAAGAATATTGGTGTATTTAATAAATTCAGCGACTTTGTTTCTCGGAACGACTACATCACATTCATCCATATCCGTCGTGGTTGCCTTGACGGCCTCGAGGAAGGCACCTCTGGCAGACCAAACAGCTTCTTTTCGTTCATCAGTATCAATAATAAAGACATCAAGTGCGCCTTCTTCAAGACAGATATTCGCCACTTTCTCGTAGGCTTTTTCAATCTCTTCTGTACTGTTGCCATCAAAGGTTAATAGTAGATAAGCATCTGAAGAATTGTCTGGGAATTTTTTACCCAAGAACTCTTCAGCGGCAAGAATAACTTCTCTTTGCATAAATTCTATCGCTGTAGGTGTCGCCTTTGATTTGATGATCAAAGGAACAGTACTGATGGCCATATCAAGATCTGGGAAAGGTATCAACAAAGAAATCGCTTTTTTAGGGAGTGGTATCAGTTTCAAGATCACTTTTGTAACGATACCTAACGTTCCTTCTGATCCACAGATTAAGTCTTTTATGCTATAACCGGAAGAATTCTTAACGACTTTTCCACCGACATTGATCACGTCTCCGTTCGGAAGAACGACTTCAAGACCTCTAATATAGTCTCTTGTCACGCCGTACTTAACTGCTCTCATCCCACCAGCGTTTGTATTGATGTTACCCGCTATGGTCGCAGATTTTTCTCCTGGATCAGGTGGATAGAACAAATCATGTTCTTCAACATATTTACTAATTTCCATTAAAAGCACACCAGGTTCAAGCGTTAAGGTTAAGTTATCTTCATCAATTTCGAGTATTTTATTCATTGCGCACATGTTCATCATGATTCCACCGAAAATCGGAACTGAAGCCCCCACCAGTCCTGTCCCCGATCCTCTAGCGACCACAGGAAGAACCTTTTCAGAGGCGTATTTCATAATTTTTGACACTTCGTCCGTTGAAAGAACTTCAACTAATACGTCAGGTTTTCTGCTGATGCCGCCCAATTCATCATGACTGAAATCCTCGTTAATGGCTTCTCCTGTAAACACTCGCTCTTCCCCTAATAATGATACTAAAAACTCTATATCCTTAGCATCAAGCCTCTTATAATCGTTCATGAAATCCCCTCCATGTTTCGTAATATCACATCGCATAGATCAGTACCTAGTTAAGTTAACCTTGAGGTGACGTTCCAATTCAGACGACTTATCGTGCCGCACATACTTCAGCCCTTGAGTTTTTAATGTCTTCTATTATTTGAGGAACGATCTCGTAGATGTCTCCGACGATTCCATAATGAGCTACGTTGAAGATTGAAGCATGTGGGTCTTTATTGATAGCGAAGATTCGTTCTGAGCTACCCATTCCTGCGGCAAACTGAACGGCACCGGAAATGCCAAGCGTAATAATTAGCTTAGGTTTAACGGTTCGACCCGATAGACCGATTTGTTTCTTAGCATTTATCCAACCTGCTTCAACTAAGGGTCTTGTACCTGCAATTTGAGCATCCAGAAGATCGGCTAATTCCTGAATCATGGCCATATCTTTTTCTGACTTTAAAGCTCTTCCTACTGCTATAATGACTTCTGCATCAGATATATTTTCTTCAATTTCTTTTTTGGTAACTTTCAGAACTTCAATTTTAGACGTTAGTTTTGCCTTATCTATTTCACATACGGTAATCTTGCCACTTGGGTCACAATTCTTCTCAGCAGCATCCATCACCTTATATCTCACGGTTGACATTTGTGGCCTTGTGTTAGGACACACAATCTGAGCCATGATGTTCCCACCGAAAGCAGGCCTTATTTGAACAAGGTCAGTATTTTCTTTCATTTGCAGTACTGTACAGTCTGCTGTTAAACCAGTTCTAAACCTTGCCGCGACTCTTGGAGCCAAGGATCGGCCAATTGTTGTCGCTCCCACCAGTAAGGAAGATGGTTTCATCTTGTTCACGAAGTCTTCAAAAGCTGCTGTATAAGGTTCTATTCTGAAATGTTTCAGTTCTTCATCGTCATACACAAAGACTTCATCGACGCCATAATGAAGTAATTCTTGAGCTTTATGGGTAATATTGTGGCCAATAAATACGCAGTAGACAGGAAAATTGACGACTGCAGCAAGTTCTTTTGCTTTTCCAATGAGTTCCATGGTGACTGGATGTATAACCCCTTCAACGTGGTCAACATAGACTCCAATACCCTTCCATAGACCCTTGTCAATCTGAACGACCTCTTCTTCAATAAATTCCATGACACCTTTTGGTCCCTTTTTGACACAGATCTTACACATTTTGCAGCCAGCATTTATTTCAATGACCCCGTTGTTATTTTCAATAGCATCGAATTTGCAAGTCTCCAGTAATTCTTTAATATTTGCCTCAGTCACTTTATCTTGGTGACAGATTAACTTGCTCATTTCTCTACCCCCATTTGTTTATATAAATTTCAACTGTGTGAGTTTTTCCGTTATTTTAGAACTAAGCTGTGTTCCAGTACCTGTCCAGGTTTCTCTGTCGTTATTAACAGAGGGTGGAAAGATTCTCTCAACCTGCGTTGGTGAGCCAGTCAATCCATATTTCTTTTCATCTTTATCTTCAAAATCATTTAAGGTGATCATCTTAATTTCTCTATCTTTTGTGCTAACCTTTTTCCTGTAAGATGGAAGCCTTGGCTGATAGATGTCTTTTTCTACGGTTAATAAACAAGGATATTGAATTTCAGCGACTTCAACTGTATTTTCCATGTCCATTTCTATTATCACTGATTTATCTTTAAGTTCAATTATTTTTAAAACATTGGCAATATGGGGCATATCCAGGTACTCAGCCATCTCTGGACCTACTTGAGCCGTATCTCCATCAGTCGTCTGCTTTCCACAAAGAATAAGATCGAAATGTCCTAGCTTTCGAACCCCTTGTGAAATTGTGTAGGAGGTTGCCAGAACATCCGCTCCCGCAAATTTTCGATCTGATACCAAGGCCCCTTCATCTGCACCCATCATAAATGCTTCTCTTATTACATCTTTAGCTTGTGGTGGTCCCATGCTGATAACCTTGATCGTTGCGCCTTTTTGTTCCTTTATTCTCAAGGCTGTTTCAATGGCATACAAATCATAGGGATTCATTTTAGAATCAACGCCGTCTCTTTTTAGAACACCAGTTATTGGGTCTACTTCGATTTTCGAAGTTCCTGGAACTTGTTTGATACAAACTAATATTTCCAAGACGTAACCTCCTAAATATAATAGTTTCTGCTGAAAAGGTTATTTCTTTGGTCTGACCACCTTACCATTTATGGTCTTATAGTAACATACGATTATGCTATGTTCAATGGAATTTTATTCAACTGACAAATCCCCATCAATTCCATCTAATCTTATTTTGCGCTTATACTAAATATAATGAAGCCACTGGCGTTACCAGTGGCTTCATTATATTTAGTCGTTGTTTAAGACCCTACATTTTACCATTGACCGGCCATACGTGAACAAAAACAACGGGTTTGTTTCCGCTTGGATTCACCGCCTCCACCAAAACTTTAAAACCTGGATCGACCTCGCTATGCTAACGCATTATTCGCCACTTCTCTTGCACTGAAATCGACGCTTTCAAAATAATAATTATATGTATCAATGATTATGTTTAGCCTATTGCAAAGTTTTACCAATCAAAGATCAAAGATTTCACAACTGCAAAATACTCCCTCAAATAAACATTAGGCACGATATACCATGGAGTTGGGCTTGGTATACCCACTGGGTTTAGCCCATTACGGCGAGCAAGAATTTTGGATCTGAAGAGATGAAACTCATTGGTGATCACCGCAACATTTTCTGAGTTTTGAAACCCCGGTTGCTGTTCTAATATCACTTTACTGAAGCGAAAGTTTTCCATCGTGCTGGTCGATAACTCCTCTTTAAAAATACGCTCGTCTTTAATCCCTTGATCGACTAGGAATCGCCTCATCCCTTCGGCTTCCGGAATTTTTTCTCCTGGACCTTGCCCTCCCGAAAGAACAACCTTTGCCGTGGGGTGCTTTTCCAGATAGTCGAGTCCCTTTTTCATTCTTTCTAGGAGTGTCCAAGACAGTTGTTCTCCATTCAGTCCTGCCCCTAAAATAATCACGTAATTTGCATTAATTTTAGGGTCGGGTTGGGAATTATTTATGATTAATCCCTCCACCACCAGAAATGATATTAATCCGATCAGAGATAAAGAGATAACACCTTGTCGTGCCCTTAAGATCCAAGGTCGATTTATTTCCAAAGACCCTAATTTCCTAAAAAGATCTTTGCGTAAACGAGATAGAATCAATAATACTCCCATAACCCCAGGTAAGATCGTGCCTAGATTAGGGCCACCGCTATATAGCAGGAGAAATAAAGTATCTAGTATTCCAAAAATTCCTAAGAAGAAAAGCATTCCTGTTAAGATTCGCTTGATTTTCATAAGCCCCCCTATTTTGTTCGGCCTCTATAGATTGCTGTCTTTAATTCTTTGATATAGTCTTGTTTCTCTGGCATATCCGTTGAGTTCGCTTGATCAATAGCTAATTCTATGTCATACGGTACTCTAACCAGCGATATTGCGAATGGCCCCATATTTTCATCCTCCAATTTGCCTTCAATAATGCCATACGATGCTTGAGTAATCCGATCCAGTGGATTACCAACACTTCCAACATTAAAAATAGTCTTTCCTTTAAAACTATCTATATGACCACCATGTATATCTCCGTATCCAACCACATCCGCTTCACTATTAAGAGTAGGCGTTGCTTCAAACAATTTTAGTCGCTTACTTGGTTCAGTTGAGAGATAGACTCTAAGAAAAAGATCATTGGGAGAAGCATGACACAGTCTTAATAACCTTCCACTGACATAGAATTCTTTATAAAGCGGTAGCCCCTTCAAATAGTTTAGTCTCTCCACCCCAAGTTTTATCTGATGCCACATTATCACTTTGTTGCCTTGATCTTCTGTCATATAATAATCCCAATTACCTTTAATGACGATTTCACAGTAATTTCTAATCGTATCGACTGCCTCAACTGAACTAGGACCTTTACCAGCTAAGTCTCCCAGACAAAATATCCGCTCAATATTTCTACTCTTAATATCATCTAATACAGCTTCTAAAGCGGGCATATTTCCATGAATATCTGATATGATAGCAATTCTCTGCATACTAATCTCCTTATTTTTCCATCGACGTTCTCTTGTGTTACCCCTGATTTTATCACAACATTGTGTTATTTATTCTCTTTAGCTTGCATAATAGGAACAATAACTATAATTTCTTTAAAAATGTATCCTTGTGTTTGTCACAACTATTTGATAATCTAATAACTTGGGTTATATCACTAATTATAAGTTTCTGACTAAGAAAGGAAAACATATTTTATGGGTTACTCTCGTTTTATTAAAGGTACAGTAATTAGTTTGCTTGTACCAATTTTGATTTTCTCCCCGATACATCCCGTTTATGCCACGACACCTGCGGATCAATCAAACTCGATTCAACAAGAAAGCTCTGCGTTAATCCAGGCACTATCAATACAAGAATCGATTGATGTCTTGAATAATACGACGGCTCAGGATACTGAAGTAATTAAGCAACATAAAAAAGCCATTGAAAGTTTAGAGGCAGAGCAACAAACGTTGGTTGACCGGCAGAAGCACGACACTGAAGCGCTTGGAAGCTACCTTGGCGCTCAGTACACTGAAGGCTCGCCTTCCTATTTCACGTATGCAAGTTGGTTGGCTGGATCGACCAGCATTGGCCAACTGATCAGCAGATCCAGCTATGTTGATACAATTCTTAGTTATTATAGCGATCTTAACTTAAAGATCGCCAAGGATTCAGCGATCATTAAGGAAAAGCAAGAATTGGAACAAGCTGAAACACAAAAACTAACGGATAGAGTTCAGTCCAATGAGAAACTATTAGACGGTCTCAGTATAGCCCTAGCAACGCAGACAAGTTTAATTACCACACTGACTCCAGCTGAACTAAAGACGATACAAGCAAGCCGTGGTCAACTAGAGGCCAGCGATATTCAGCGTTTACTCGCAGGAGACCAACTGCAAGCGCAACCAGAAGCCCAAGCAAAGTATCTGCAGTTGCTCGCTTCTCAGCAGACATCGGATAATTCACAGGGCACGCTTACACCTATAAAATTGAACGGGCAGGTAGGACAGCTATTATCCTTTGCCGCGACCTTTCTTGGAGTACCCTACACTTGGGGAGGAACTTACCCCCAATTTGATTGTTCGAGTTATGTCCAATATGTCTATGGGCACTTTGGGATCAAGCTTAATAGAGTGACTGGGGATCAATATGGCCAAGGAACCAGCGTGTCCAAAGATAGCTTAATGGCCGGAGATTTGATTTTCTATTCGACCTATAAAGCTGGGCCCTCACATGTTGGAATTTATGTGGGTAATGGTATCATGATTAACTCCTCAAATAGCGGTGTTTCCTATGCAAGCTTAGATAGTTCGTATTGGTCGAGTCGTTATTATGGCGCAAGACGCGTTATTGCACAGTAACATCCAGCTTACCAATAGATGACAAATAGAAGGCTGAAAGCAGTGATTGCTTTCAGCCTTCTCTATTTGAGATTCGTTATAAACACAAGGCATCTGATATACTACTCATATGAAGTACTAGACTACAGATCAGGAGGTTATCAGATGAAAAGATGGAACGTTTATGTAACCAACGAAATCCCTGAGCCCGCGCTTGACATGCTGGCGGAGCATTGCGACCTCGAAGTCAATCGCACGGGCCAAGTTCTTACAAAACCGCAACTTTTAGAAAAAGTTAAGGGGCGGGATGCCGTGTTGAGTTTGCTGACTGATTCTATGGATGCTGAGGTCATGGATGCGGCTAAGGGCGCCAAAATATTTGCTAACTATGCCGTGGGGTATAACAATATCGATATCCCTTCCGCTACAGAACGGGGAATTATGGTCTCTAATACGCCCGGGGTTTTGACGGATACAACCGCTGAAATGGCTTGGGCTTTATTATTTTCTGTCGCTCGGAGAGTCGTTGAATCCGATCAGTACACAAGAATGGGACGCTTTAAAAGTTGGGGCCCGATGCTCTTTCTAGGACAGGATATCATTCACAAAACGGTCGGAATCATAGGTGCAGGAAGAATAGGCTTGTCCTTTGCTAAAAGAGCAAAAGCCTTTGATATGACTGTCCTCTATACAAGCACTAAACCTAACCCCCAATTCGAGAAAGAAACGGGCGGTCGCTTCGTCGACCTAGAAACGCTTCTCCGAGCGTCAGATTTTGTTTCAATCCATACGCCGCTTCTCCCTAAGACCTTTCATTTAATCGGGGAAAAGGAGCTATCACTTATGAAAAAGACCGCTATTCTAATTAATACCTCACGCGGTCCGATCGTAGATGAATTAGCGCTGGTGAAGGCTTTACAATCCGGGGAAATCTGGGGTGCAGGTCTGGATGTGTACGAATTCGAGCCTAAACTGGTAGAAGGTCTCAAAGAACTTGACAATGCTGTCCTATGCCCGCATATTGCCAGTGCTACGATTGAGACTCGCACCAAGATGGGCACCATCGCAGCTTCCAATATATTAGCGGCTATGAAGGGTGAACTTCCTCCGAATTGCCTAAACCCTGAAATATACAGAAATTAATTCACAATTATTCTACCATGAAGCGTACTTCAACCTTATTCTTAGCTTCGATCAACAAGCATACGTCTTCCTCAAATGGTTTAAAATCAACGTTAATAATATCGTTCAAATTAATCCAAAAAACTTTTGAATCTGCCCCCCAAATTGAAACCTTATCATCCGCAAAGTCAACACTTTCTACAACTCCAAAATCCACAATACCTTCTATAACACTAATAACGTCGATACTGTACAAGTTCTTACCAAGAAATTTCTCCTTAATGAATTTTACGAATTCAATTTTTGCCGATAATGTTAACGCTTCCATGTATATTCCCCCTAAATTTAGGTAATTTATCAAGTTTTCTTTATCAATTCTACCATACTTCAAACCTTGTACTCAAATTCATGGCAGGTATCATCTTACATGGCAGAGAGAACCCGAATTTTACGACGGGTTCTCTCTGTATTCATAGTTTATATCTACTTTGGCTTGTGTTAAATACCGTTTATAAAATAGATCATTCTGTAAAACTTAGTCTATCAATTGTATACTTACTTACGGTGTAAAAACTTCCGCATCCAGTCTTTGAAACCCATTTTCTCTGGTGGAGCAGGCGGCGTTGGTTTGCGTCCACAAATCAGACCAAACCCAAAGTAACCTCGATTTTTCTTCATGAAATTAGAATTTTTTCTCAATCTGGTCATTAGGCTTGGCAAATGTGCTGCTTTTTCCGCAAGTCCTTTTACCAGCACCCAATCCTTTTTTAGTTCAGGTAAGAGCACATTCCCGTTGCTCTTCATTCTTTGTGGATTTTTAAGTTCCACATCAAGAAATCCAGCCTGAGTTGACGCTTCCAGGTATTCTTCATAGGGCAATGGATTGGTGCCTGAACCGAAACACGCCTCCATCTCCGACCTAATTTTAACGGGCAATTCAGCGAGTATGACCATTTCCAGATCAGCCATTCTCCCCTCTGGCTTCAGCACGCGATAGAACTCTTGGTACACTTTCACTTTGTCTAAAAATACCGTTATAGATTCAGCCATCACAAAATCAAAATGGTTAGCGTCAAAGGGTAGATGATAAACGTCCGCTACCCTAAACTCAACTAAATGAGAAACGCCTTCTTTCGTCGCCCTGAGGGATGCTTTCTCAACCATTTCAGAACTAATATCAATTCCAATTATTTTACAGCCTGTAGTTTTAGCCAAGTGACAAGCGGTGAGCCCGCTACCACACCCGGCATCAAGCACGTATTGCTCAGCCTTTATTTGCATAGCGGCCAGGTTTTGTTGGGTAGCAGGGAAACCTCCGGGATGGGAACTGCCTATACCTAGCCATGCTATAAGTTCAAAATAGTTCATATCTTCCACGCTTTTACTTTTTCCAGACACGATTTATGAACCTCCTTCCATAGGTCTATGGTATTATATTCCATTAACTTCGTTTATGACATTCCTAAATAATTTTATCTGGAGGTTTTTCATGATCACATTGCCTACTTTATTATGACAAAAAAAACCACGTCTTAAAAAGTCGTGGTTTTACAGTAGAATGTTATTTCATTTATCGTACGATATTTTAAAATACTCTGCCAAAATAAAGTAATCCTATAAAACCAATAAAAAGAATCAGAAAAATTGTTCGATAAATACTGCTTCTCATTACTTTACCTCCTGCAAATTTTGTTATAGCCAGTTGTCTCAAAACGGATTTTGTTTAGTATGTCTTGTTAGAACACAAATCACTTGAATATTCTTTCCCACCACGTTCGTCGTTGCATTCCAGAGAGTATCTGTTTATCGGTTATAACAGGTTTCCCCTCTGAATCTAACAAGACAGATACTCCAACACCACCCATTAGACGTTACTATGCCCTGCTGGAATAATTGTGGCAACATTTATATTGCAAAAATATAAAACCTCCTACAAGACTTAACAGTCCGTAGGAGGCTCATTTATGAAACCTTTCCAGTTATTTTACTTAGATCACTCAGCAAATCCCCTTGCTAATTGATCTAATGCCTCATCATCTAGTCTATAGACCGTCCAATCATCCATTGAACCTGCTCCCAGCTGTTTATAAAACTTAATGGAGGGTTCGTTCCAATCTAAACAACACCATTCCAATCTGCCGCACTTCCTATCAATTGCTAACTTCGCTAGAAATGAAAGAATCTTTTTCCCAATCCCCTTACCTCTCATTTCAGGTTGCACATATAAATCTTCCAGGTAAATACCCGGTTGTCCTAAAAAAGTAGAAAAGTTATGAAAGAATAAGGCAAATCCTATGGGTTCGTTTTTATATTCGCCAATAATGACCTCAGCCATTTTACGTTCAAATAAAGATTCTCTTAAAATTGCCTCAGTTGCCACAACGTCCTCCGACATTTTTTCATAATCGGCTAATTCCTTAATGAACCCTAAAATTGTTGAAACATCATCGGTTGTTGCAAACCTTAATTTAAACTCCTCTAAATTAGTCTCTATCAGCTCTTGCATAGCCTATCTCCTAACCGAATCTACTGATCTTGGTACTTCATCCTTGGTTTTTGTATGAAACTTACTAAATTCCTAGAAACAACGTTGGCTATTCTAACCCAAAAAACAAGAGCCGCTCCCCCACAAATAGTGGCGATCGACTCTTCAAATGACTTACCACGTCCTATTTTCGCCTCTTAAGTAGCTCTGTAGCAACCTCGCGAACCCCAACGCCGCGCTCTTCCAACATGACCAAGACATGGTAGAATAAATCCGACACTTCGCATTTGATCTCCTCGGGATCGGCATTCTTAGCAGCAATAATAACCTCAGCACTTTCCTCTCCAACCTTCTTCAGGATCTTATCAATGCCCTTTTCGAACAAATAGGTCGTATAAGCCCTTTCTGGCCGCTCTAGGTTTCGAGAATGAATCACATCCGTCAAAAGTTCTAAGGTTCTCCCCAACGAAGGCTCTGGCCTTACCTCAGGTTTTCCGTTTACCTTGAAACCCTCCCTCGTTAAATCATAGTGAAAACATGAGAAATGGTTTTCATGGCAGGCCATCCCAGTTTGTTGAACAGTCAGGAGCAATGCATCCTGATCACAGTCATACTTAATATCTATGATTTCCTGGAAATGTCCCGACGTCTCCCCTTTTAACCACAAGGATTGCCGACTTCGACTAAAATAACAGGCCTTGCGTTCAATCAACGTCCGCCTTAAAGATTCTTCGTTCATATAAGCGAGCATCAAAACATCTTTAGTCTCCACATCTTGAACGATTGCAGGAACAAGTCCATTCGCATCCCAACGAATTCCTGATAAATCTAAAGCCATTATTTCACTAGCATCCATTCTATCTCAACCTTCCTATATCGTAGTTCATCATTCTAAGCAAGACGGTGCCCCTGAAATGTGCCGTCTCTCCATTCTTCCATCCCACATTCCTAACCCGTGACGCAGTATGACACAAGCACGACGTCTGTATGTAAGCAGATTAGTAAACTCCGTGTAAGCGACCCCAAATTAGGGGCAGCGCACAAGGACGTGCGCTGCCGGCCATGCGACAGGGACGTCGCATTGGCCGGGCACCCCGCTCAACGAGACAAGAGCTTACACGGCTAGTTTACTCTGAGTCATAGGATGGAGAGCGTTGTCACACAAGTCCCCCGCAAGGCCGGACTAGGACACCCCGCTCCGCTAGGTACCTCTTAGCTTCCTCGATGCTGAACTCCTTGTAGTGGAAGATCGAAGCAGCTAAGACGGCGTCCGCTTCCCCAAGCGTCAGGCCTTCTGCCAAATGCTCTAGTGTCCCTACTCCACCACTGGCAATCACCGGCACAGAGACCGCTCTGCTCACAGCTCTAGTCAGTTCTAAATCATATCCGATCTTGGTTCCATCGCGGTCCATGGAGGTTAGGAGGATTTCTCCGGCTCCGAGAGCTTCCGCTTCCGTAACCCATTCCAAGACATCCTTGCCCGTCGCCGTTCTCCCGCCATGAATATACACTTCCCATCGGCCTGGCGCTGTGCTTCTCGCATCGACGGCGATAACAATGCACTGGCTACCAAAGGCATGAGCCCCTTCTTGAATGAGTCGTGGGGTCTGAACTGCAGAGGTGTTCAGTGCAATCTTGTCCGCTCCGGCTCTGAGCATTCGGCGTATATCCTCAATGGTCCGCAGTCCACCTCCGATCGTGAAGGGAATAAAGACTTGTTCGGCCGTTCGGCGTACCACGTCAACCATGGTCTCGCGATTATCCGATGAAGCAGTAATATCGAGGAACACCAGTTCATCTGCGCCTTCATGGTCATAAAGGGCTGCTAATTCTACCGGATCCCCCGCATCACGCAACTGTACAAAGTTAGTCCCTTTCACCACTCGCCCGTTATGGACGTCTAAACAAGGAATGATCCGCTTACTTAGCATGACATGCCTCCAACGCTTCCGTCAGGGTAAAAGCACCGCTATAGAGTGCTTTCCCCGTAATTGCCCCTTCGATTGAGACGCCCTTTAGGGCTTCTACTTGCAGGTTTCGCAGGTCTGCCAAGGTTGAAATCCCGCCAGATGCAATCACGGATAGACCAGTTTCCTGGGCTAACTGTACGGTACTTTCAATATTGGGTCCTTGAAGCATACCATCCCTAGCAATATCTGTGAAAACTACGCTCTGGACTCCCATGACTTTCATGGCTTTCCCTAAGTCTATAGCCCTCATTTCTGTCGTTTCCGCCCAGCCCTGAACTGCCACCAAGCCAGCTTTAGCATCGATACCTACAACGATACGGTTTCCGTACCGCAGCACTGCTTCAGCTACCAAATCGGGGTTTTTGACAGCAATAGTCCCTAAAATAACCCGCTCGACCCCTAGCTCAATCAGCTCAGTAATCCGCTCCATGGTACGGATTCCGCCCCCAACTTGGATTTTCACAGAAACACTTCGGACAATTCTCCGGATGATCTCATCATTGACTGGTTCACCTGTAAAGGCCCCATTGAGATCAACAATATGTAGATACTCAGTGCCTTGGCTCTCAAAGTCTTTTGCCAAGTCGACGGGGTTAGCAGAGTAAACCGTAGAATCCTCCATTCGTCCCTGTAATAGGCGAACCGCTTTCCCTTCTTTTAGGTCAATGGCTGGAAAGAGCAGCATAGTCGTTCACCAACTTTCCAAAATTAGTCAGTATTTGAAGCCCCCAAGGACTTGATTTCTCCGGATGAAATTGTGCCCCCCAGATATTATCTTTACCTACTACAGCAGGAAAGACAACGCCATAATCACTACTCGCTATAATATCACGCCAATCGGTCGGTAACGCATAATACGAATGCACGAAATAAAAATAAGATTCGTTCGGAATCCCTTCTAATAAACGAGATGGTTGTTCTAGGTTTAAGCTGTTCCAACCCATATGTGGTATCTTACCTCCAGGCGGAAATTTGACGACTTTTCCTGCTAGCAGTCCTAAGCCGGCATGCACCCCATGTTCTTCTCCAACCTCGAAGAGCACCTGCATCCCTAGACAGATCCCCAGGAAAGGTCGACCTGAGCGTGCAAACTCGGTGATCGGCAACGTCCATCCGCCATGGTTTAAAGCCTCCATGGCATCTGCAAATGCCCCGACTCCTGGAAGTATCAGTCCCTCCACTCTGTCTAAACCCTCTGGGGAGGTCAAAACGGTTGCCTCAAAGCCAACCTTCTCCAAAGCCTTTTCCACACTTCTTAAGTTTCCCCGTCCATAATCTACAATGCCTATCACGATTATAAAACTCCTTTGGTTGATAATACGCCACTATATCGAGTATTCTTGCGAAGCGCAAGTCCTAGTGCTCTTCCCACCCCTTTAAAGGCAGCCTCCATAATATGATGGCGGTTCTTCCCTGAAATTTGCCTTACATGTAAGGTCAGTCCGCTCTGAACCGCTAAAGCTCGAAAAAACTCTTCAGCCATCTCAATCGGAAACTCCCCGACCCTGCCGTCTGGGCAGTCCACATCCCAAACTAGGTAGGCACGGTTCGAGACATCCAAAGCCACTTGAACCAGTGCTTCGTCCATGGGAAGTAGTGCTTCTCCAAGCCGTTCGATGCCTGCCTTATCGCCGCATGCTTCTCGCAAAGCGAGTCCCAATACAATACCACAATCTTCTATTGTATGGTGCGGATCCACCTCTAAATCCCCGTTGGCTTGAAGCGTGAGATCAATATAGGCAAAGCGGGCGAAGGCCGTCAACATATGATCAAAGAAACCAATTCCAGTCTTGACGATAGCTTCTCCCGTACCGTCAAGATTTAAGCGAAGGTTGATCTCCGTTTCCTTTGTTTTTCGTTCAATATACGCTTCTCGCATGTCATGGTCTCCTCTCATGTTCTAATGATCAGATTGTGCACTAATCTCTCGAAGCGCTCGTAACAAAGCCTTGTTTTCTTCGGGTAACCCTGCACTCATACGTAGACATTTTCCGAGAACTGGAAGCAAACCCATGTTACGGACCAAGAATCCCCGCTTCAATAATTTGTCCGCCCATCCGTCTGAATCGACAGGCTTAAAGAGGATAAAATTCGCCCACGTCGGATAGACAACGACGCCGGGTAGTTGAGACAATTCCAAATGCAATTGTTTTGTCTCTTCTCTGATTAACTGAACTTGCGCTTGATACGCTTCTAAGTATTCTAAAGCCAGGATCCCCGCCTTTTGACTGAAAGAATTGACATTGAACGGTGGCCTCACCCGGTTTATGAGGGCAATGGTGTCCGGCTGTCCCAGCAAATAACCCAAGCGGAGACCGGCCATTCCAAAGGCTTTAGAAAACGTCCTTAGGATCACTAAATTGGGATATTTTTCAATATCTGGGATAAGCGTTTCCTCTGAGAACTCTGCATAAGCCTCGTCAATCACCACGATCTTGCCGCTTTCTCGTACCAGTCGAAGAATATCTTCTCTAGGGAACAGGGAACCGGTAGGGTTATTAGGATTACAAATGAATATTATATTCGCTTCCGGGGATTTTGCCGCCTCTAACATCTTCTCTGTATCCAAAGCTAGGCCGTTTAACAAGGGCACTGCTACAACTTTGGTGTTGGTTAATTGAGCATATATCTGATACATACCAAAGGTTGGAGGGTGAATAATGACCGATTTCCCCAAACCACCGAAAGTGAGTAATACTAGTTGGATCAGTTCGTCAGATCCGTTGCCTATCAGTATTCCTTCCGCTGAAGTTTCTGTATACGTCGCTATAGCGCTCTTGAGATCTGCGCCCATTCCATCTGGATAGCGATTAAAGGCTAGGTCCTCAGTGTACAATGACTTCCGCATCTCGGCAGGCCAAGGAAAGGGATTTTCATTAGCGTCAAATTTAATGCACTGGGGCATATGTTTTGTTTCATACGGAACGAGTTGGCGTACTTCAGGGCGCACTAAGCTCTCGGGGTTACTGAACACAGTTTTCATAGTCACCGCTCCTTTCATCTCACTGACTAGTAATTATTTACACCGCACTTCTACAGCACGAGCATGCGCCTCTAATCCTTCACTACGGGCGAGTATGGCAATCTGTTTGGCATCCCTTTTCAGGGCTGCTTCCGAATACCCGATCACACTGACCTTCTTCATGAACGTATCAACGTTAAGGGGAGAGTAAAATCGCGCCGTCCCTCCGGTCGGTAGGACGTGATTGGGTCCAGCAAAATAATCTCCTACTGGTTCTGGAGAATACCTTCCTAGAAAAACCGCTCCGACATTTCGGACTTGCCCTAACCATGAATAGGGATCCACCACGACTAATTCAAAATGTTCCGGGGCAATTTTGTTGGCTAGATCCATACCTTCTTGGACATCCGACACCAGAATTGCAGCTCCGTAAGTTTCCCAAGAAGCCCGGGCAATTTCGGCACGGGGTAAGTCTTGGAACTGGCGTTCCACTTCTAATAGGGTCTGCTCGAGTAATTGACGGGAAGGCGATACTAAGATCGCTGAGGCTAAGCGATCATGCTCCGCCTGAGAAAGCAGATCAGCCGCCAATTCTTCAGGGCATCCACTCTCGTCCGCTAAGATTAAAATCTCACTGGGTCCGGCCAGCATATCAATATCGACGGTTCCAAAAACTTGCTTTTTGGCTAAGGTCACGTAGATATTTCCCGGCCCAGTAATTTTATCCACGGCAGTGATCGTCTCCGTCCCGTAGGCTAACACCCCGATTGCTTGAGCCCCTCCTATTTTGTAAACTTCCGTCACCCCCGCTTCAGCTGCCGCCACCAATACTTCAGGCAGGAGCGTGCCATCCGCTCTTAGGGGGCTGACCATCACGATTTCTTTCACACCAGCTACCACAGCGGGCAAGGCGTTCATCAAGACCGAGGATGGATAGGAAGCTGTTCCTCCAGGTACGTAAATACCTACGCGTTTGAGCGGGAGTATCAGCTGCCCTAGTATACTCCCATCTTGATCTGGTTCCATCCAAGAGGTTCGTTTTTGCCTTTCATGATACTTTAGAATATTCTGTTTCGCAGTTCTCATTGCTGCGAGATAATCCTCACTCACGTCTTGATACGCCCCTTGAATTTCGGCGTCCGATACCCTTAAACCACTTAATCTCAAGTTAATATGATCGAATTCCTCGGTCAGTTGATAAACCGCTTCTTCGCCATCCTCACGCACACGCTTGAGGATGTCTGCTACACGCTTTTCTAGGGTTGCATCGTCTCCATACGATTTACGAGTGAGACGGTTTAAATCCAGGTCTCTTAGGTTTTCAATGTTCATACGTTTCGCCCCTCCGTTTTCACCAACAAGTCCTCTTGCAATAAGGCACGCAAGCGTTCAACTAAATCCCTGATTCGCTCATATTTGATACGATAGGATACACGGTTTGCAATCAGACGAGACGTCGCTTCTAGAATGGGTGCGACCTCGACCAAGTGGTTTTCCCTAAGCGTTTTTCCGGTGGAAACAATATCCACAATCATTTCGGCAAGACCAACGCACGGAGCCAGTTCAATATTTCCGTGAAGCTTAATGGGATGAACCTGCATGCCCAGTTCACTGAAAAATGTCTCTGCTACCCGAGGGAACTTCGTTGCTACCCGTTGATGGTTCAGCACACTTAAATCGTATTCTCCGTTCGGCAATCTTGGCGGCACACTCGCCTCAGGCATAGCCACCACAAAGCGGCAAAAGCCAAATTTAAGGTCCAATAATTCAGCCACATCTTTATTATCTTCCAAGAGGGTGTCTTTTCCAACAACACCAAGGTCTGCAGCCCCATATTCAACAAACGTCGGTATATCGGTCGCTCTGCAAATAATTATTTTAATATTACTGTCTGGAAGATCGTAGAAGAGCTTCCGAGACGCCTCATCAACGTGGCTACATTCTATTCCAATACGACTCAACATCTGTATGGAGTCAATCAGCAACTTTCCTTTAGGCAAAGCAATCGTCAAAAAATCTTGGTTCACTATATTATCCCCTTTTATTTCAATACTTTAGTTAGTTAAAGCGTTAATATATTAGTATTATACCAATGTCCTTTTACTCTGGCAACCCCTTAACCTAAATAAAGCAACGATGGCACCAGTATCCTATCTTCAATAAGACACCGATGCTATAGTTGCTCCAGCTCATATATCCCTAAGTTATTGTGAAATACCTTGACCATGTCTGATCCTACCGATACTTTAAAATTTCCACAACGCTTATTATGCCGATCGTTAGACTAATTAAAGAAACAATGAGATAGGTATATGATAAATTTTTTTTTACCTTAGTCTTATCTTTTATCCCAAGTATAGCCATCACTGTCAGTAACGTTATAAACAGCCCTTGAATCAGTAAGCAAGATATTAATAACGCATTCGTGTCTATTAAAAGACCATAAGAACCAATCAACACTATAGAAATAAATATTGCGAATTTAAAGATATTAACTGGCGTACCAATTTTAACTGTATTTACACCATGCGTCAAATTTGGGTCATTTTGCCCGACACCCAACCCTGTGTCCATTCAAGTTCCTCCTATCAAATGGTCTAAGTATCGTGATTTCAACGCGTTACTTTACCTTATATTATTAATTCGCGACATAACTACTAAATCCTTCCATAATCCTCTTGTATTTTTAAATTATGATAATTTCTGTAATCTATTAGCGATCAAGTGAAGTAATTTTATAGCAGCGATTTTAGAAACCCCTTGTCCGATAGCCAGCCAGCGATAGTTGTATTACAAGTTCCTTGTTTAGATCGTAGAATCAACAAGTTTCGGAAAGGCTATTGGGTAACCCCAATAGCCTTTCCTGATACATTTGAAATTTCCGCATTGAAAACATGACTTAATCTCCCATTTCCAACCCAAGACTACGTGCCGCGATCAGCAAAGGGTCAGTTAAAGGCACTTGTTTAATCTGATCGACTGCTTCGTGGAGAGGCACCCGCACAATATCCCTGCCGCGAAGGGCGACCATGATCCCGTACTCCTCTTCAAGTGCTGCATCAACTGCGGCAACTCCATAGCGCGAAGAAAGGACTCGATCATACGAATTGGGGGACCCTCCACGCTGCAGATGTCCAAGCACAGTCACACGCGTTTCCATTCCATATTGTTCTTCGAGATCTTTGCCTAGTTTAGCAGCAATCCCTCCCAACTGTATGGGATCGAAGCGTCCTGCGACCAGTCGCTCTACGACAATGTCGCCACCCCGAGGTTTAGAGCCTTCTGCTACGACGATGATACTAAATTTCTTACCTTGTGCTGCCCGTTTTTGGATGGCTTGAGCGACCGAATTGAGATTATACGGAATTTCTGGAATTATGATCACGTCTGCGCCTCCGGCGACACCGGAATATAAGGCAATCCAGCCTGCATAACGCCCCATTACTTCGAGAACCATAACCCTGTGATGGGATTCCGCCGTAGTATGCAGACGATCAAGCGCCTCAGTGGCAGTTTCCACTGCGGTCTGAAAGCCAAAGGTTTGATCTGTAGCCATCAAATCATTATCAATAGTCTTAGGAATTCCGATCACATTGAGCCCTAGCTTTGCAAACTTAAGAGCGATATTTAAACTGCCGTCACCACCAATTGCTAGTAGGGCATCTACGTCATGCTCTTTTAGATTTCGGATGACATCACCTGAGCGGTCAAGTACTTGAGCGACGCCATTGACTTTCGTTTCATACGCAAAGGGATTGTCTCTATTTGTGGTTCCAAGAATCGTACCACCACGCGGTAAAATACCCGAGACATCCTTTAAGTTCAGGGGCATGAAATCGCCTTCTACCGCACCACGAAAACCATCCCTAATTCCAAGCACTTCTATCCCATATTGGTGCGCGCTTTTAGCAACAGCGCGAATCACCGCATTAAGTCCAGGACAATCCCCACCACCCGTCAATACTGCAATTTTACGCATCAACAACACTCCTTATTCAAGTTTTATCCCCAATGCACACGATCTCGCCAATATTCTTCTGCAAGGCTATTTTCTGGGCCTCTTCTCCATCGATCGTTCCAAATACCATTTCCACTCGTTTCCCCTGAGCTCTTAACGCCTGGCACTGATGAATAACCTGCTTATGATTTGACCCATAAACTAATATTTGAGCTCCCTCCACAGGGGGAATTGGGAATTGTTCTAACAGGTTTCCGAGGTGGATAGCAAACCCAGTGGCAGGTTGTGGAACACCGAAGTCAGCGTACAGCGTATCATAACGTCCTCCCTCAACCACCGGAAACCCCATTCCTGGAACATATCCTTCAAAAACGGCCCCCGTGTAATAGGAAAACCCCCTTAGAATGCCTAAATCTAGTGAAACATTTTCTTGAACTCCAAAATCTTTTAGATATCTATAGATTCGCCTTAAACTCTCAACGGCTTCCCGTATCGCTGGCCGTTCGCTCCAAAGAAGCACTTCATCCAAGATTTCTTCTCCCCCGTGAAAATGAGGAAACCGCAATAAAACCTCCTGCACGTGGTCGGGTAACCCACTTTGTCTGACCCAACTTTCCACGCCAACCATGTCTTTGCGTGCTAAAGCTTCTTCTAGCTTAGCTTGCATTTCCGCATCGACCCCTGCTTCCAGCATGAGCCCTGAAAAAATCCCCATATGTCCCAGATTAAATTGATAGTTTTCTAAACCTAAAGCAGCAATAGCTTCCACCGCGAGGGCAATCACCTCTGCATCTGCTAGTTCTTGATCTGAACCAATCAGTTCTACACCGACTTGACGGAACTCCCGATGCCTGACTGTGGTATTTCGGTAGACATCTGCACTATAACACAGCCGAAGTGGTAAATCTGCTCCGCGCATCCGTGTACTGACGAGGCGTGCTATCGGCATGGTCAGTTCTGGGCGCAACGCCAGAATACGTCCTTCACGATCAAAAAACTTATATAATAAATTGTCTTGCTCAAGATCTGGTTGAACACATGCGCCGAATTCAAGGGTTGGAGTCAATACTTTCTGATAAGACCATTGACGAAATAGCACAAGAATATCTTTCTCTAAGCGCTCCTGAACAGCGACTTCCTCTGGTAGTAAATCACGCATTCCCTCAGGTATGCGTTGTCCTAAATTCGTTCTTAGCATGATGATTCTCCTTCTAATTAACATATTACGTTCGTTAATCTTTTTGTTCCTGCAAACGCTTTAAAATCATTTGATACCCATCCGCTCCAAAGTTTAAACAACGCTTAACTCTGCTGATGGTCGCAGTACTCACTCCTGTGACATCCCCAATAGCCGTGTATGTATCATTCCTCTGCAGCATTTTGGCAACTTCCAGACGCTGGGCAAAAGCTCTTATTTCTGCAATGGTCGCAATATCTTCAAAGAACCGATAACACTCTTCTTTATCTTTGAGCAACAAAACGGCCTCAAATAAGCAATCCGTTAACGGATTCTGCAAACGTTCATCGCTCGACATAGTATACCTCCTTGAAAATGTTCACTTTCTTCCTTTAATATATTAAAGCATTGTTCTCCTGTCAAGAGCCTTTGGAACATAAAGAAACAGCAGAACTTAATTTTAAGTCCTGCCGTTCTTTATAAAACATTAACCTATCGTTCATTCATACCCGTATAATGACGTCTTACCGCAACGCTTTTGTAGGCAGGTCGAATGATCTTCCCGGCATTTACGATTTCTTCGATGCGATGTGCACTCCACCCTACGATCCTAGAAATGGCAAAAATCGGCGTGAACATTTCATCAGGTATGTCCAACATTCTATAGACAAAGCCAGAATAAAAGTCAACATTGGCACTGACAATCTTGTTCATTCCGTTGGTTTTTCGTATCATTTCTGGGGAAAGTTCCTCTACCAATGAATAGAGATTAAATTCGGCTTCAAGACCCTTCTCCTGGGCAAGCTTAGCAACATATTTCTTGAAAATCACTGCCCTTGGATCGGATATTGAGTAGACAGCATGACCAATACCATAAATTAAGCCCGAGTGATCAAACGCTTGTTTTTTGAGTAACTTTTCAAGAAAACTTTTAACTTCTTCACGATCGGTCCAATCGTTCAACCTTTGTTTCATATCCTCAAACATCTGAACAACTTTGATATTAGCGCCTCCGTGCCTTGGTCCCTTCAGTGCTCCTAAGGCAGCCGCCATGACCGCGTACGTGTCTGTTCCCGTGGAGGTTACAACATGCGTTACAAAGGATGAATTGTTGCCGCCACCATGTTCTGCATGAAGCACAAGCGCAAGGTCGAGTAGTGTCGCTTCAAGTTTTGTGTACTTACTATCAGGTCTCAGCATGTATAATACATTTTCAGCAATGCTTAAATCCTGTCTTGGGCTGTGGATATATAAACTTTGCTTGCCATGATAATGAGAAAAAGCCTGGTAGCCATAGACGGCCAGTGATGGAAAACAGGCAATCAGTCGAATACATTGTTTTAAGACGTTTTTTATGGACGTATTATCAGGGTCCTCGTCAAAGCTATATAAGTCTAAGACGTTTCTTGCCAAGACATTCATGATATCCTTGCTCGGTGCACTCATAATCATGCCACGGGCAAAATCCTCAGGCAACGTCTGATTACTGGAAAGAAGTTCCTCAAACTCTTTAAGCGATTTTTTATCAGGAAGATTCCCAAATAGCAATAAATAACAGGTTTCTTCAAATCCATAGCGTTCATCAACAGTAAACCCTTCGACAAGCTTACGAATATCGATACCTCTATAAATTAATCTTCCAGGAACTGGTATCATTTCATTTTCATCTAGGATATAGGAATGCACCTCACCGATTTCCGTTAACCCAACAAGTACACCCTTCCCATCTTGATCGCGAAGACCGCGTTTTACATTATATTTGCTGAACAGCTCCGGATTAATTAAGCTACTTTTTTCAGCCTTGGCACTCAATTCATCAAGCATGTTTTCGAGCCCACCTAAGTCGTCTTCTTTCACAAATACCCCTCTTCCCTGGTTTAGTTGTTATTAGCGACATGAATCTAATAACCAGATTTTTTACCCGTCATCGTACTGACTTCCAACTTGAAAACCGTGATCCCTGATAATTCGGCATCTTCAACCATCTTTAAATTATCCCCATAATGTTGCATAATAATTTGAAGGGCTTCTCTCTTACCCTCTAAATCCTCAATGAATGCTACCTCTCCGAAACCAATGACACTCTGATACCGCATCGTATAATTACATCCTTGGGCACTTGGTATAACCTGCGTATCAAACTCCACTTCAAAACAGGCCTTAGGATTTTCCCTTAGGATCATTAATTTAAGGCCTTCAGTAGCAGAATGGAAATATAACGCTCGATCCGCATATCCGAAACTCATGGGAATAATATAGACCATACTTTCATACGATACACCTAATCGACACACCTGAGCCCTGTTCATGATCTCGTCCATAGCTTTCTGTTCAACAATTTCCTTATCGTTTCTACGCATAGTTTACCTCTCTTCTTCATGTTCACTGGGTATTTCATTGCTGAGTTCAGTACATTTATCCATGTTACAACATATCCTAATTATACCATATTGCACAGCAATATGAAAATTGTTTAGTGTTAACCGGATGGCCCTAATAAACTAAGGCTAGCACCCAATAATGTAGAGCGTCTAGCTGTACAAGATTCATACAGGAACATCTTTGACGATAGCCCTCCGGAGGAATTGTAACATTTTTATCGATAAAACACTACACACCCAATGGGTCGAGTCGAAAAACCATTAAGAATGTCATGTGGCAGGATCCGGAGAAGTGACGCATAATCCTAATAGGGTTGGAAAAACTTAAAAGGAGCGATATGAAAATGATAATAAATTGTAAAATGTGTGGCAATGAGATCGATAAAAGTGTAAAGCAATGTATCCACTGTGGTTATGATCGGAGAAACTTCTTCGGTAAACATAAAATTATAACCAGCATACTCGCTATCGCTATTATTGGTGGCATGGGGTCAACCATGGTGACGGTCACTGAAATAAATCCACACACTTAGACAAAATACAGAAGTGAACTAGCGCATCTACCCCACTAAGCCCTAGCTACATAATAGCTGGGGCTTAGCTTATACTTCCCTACGCCAGCCGGTTCTTATTTTTAGTGCCCGCTATTATTAAAGAATTTGAAATCTGCTGTGTCATATCTTCAAATTCGCGTGGAAACTCAGCGCTGTCTGTGAAAAAGGATACTCTAGCGACTTCATTCGAGCTTAGTGTCAACCAATATTCTTTACCACTGATCAAATTCTGGCCAATATTTGCAGTCCATTCAGTTTTGAGCCCATGATAATTATTCCCCTGTACCTTAGTTATGCTGTAAGACCTAAAATCAAAAGGGCTTAAGGATCTGCTATCACTGAGAAAATGTTCTATATCTGTCACTTTCCACACCTGGACATAACCCCTGAAGTCCAATTTGCTGTTGGTAAAATAAAGACTGAATTGCATGCTCTCTCCCTTGTCAGGACTCGCATGGACATCCGTTCCCTCGGGGACTCTCAGGTCCACAATATAGTCGGCTATAGACAATTGAACCGGCTTATATGTATGAGATAACGTTGTTACATCGCGTTGCTTTGTGACATGGTTTTGTGCAAACATCCTAAACGAACCTCTAAAATAAAGGGATTGAAATACAAGCAGCACTACGACTAAGGCGTTATTCTGAATCAACGTTATTCTCTTACGTTTCGTCATATGTCTACTCTCCTTCAAATGGTTGTCTTCTTTCACTCTATTAATAGTTAGGTTCAACCATGACAAAGCACCAGCATTCTTATTAATAAGAATGCTGGTGCCAGAGGCCCATTGTTAATCCATGTCAAGTAATTCCCCGTACTGCTTTAATGAATTAATTCTTTTTCTGCCATAGATTATCTCTTTGCCAACTTGCCCTTGTCAACGCTTTAATGTCTCCAAGATCAAGACTAAAATCCAGAGCCTGAACCGAGTGGGTCAAAGCACCCATCGAAATCAAGTCTACACCCGTCTCCGCCACTTCACGAAGGTGCTCTTCAACCATCCCCCCGGATGCTTCAACAAGGACCCGCCGGTCAATGAAAAGAACAGCTTCTCGCATGGTGACTAAATCCATATTGTCTAGCATAATCACATCGACACCACAGACTACCGCTTCATGAACCTGCTCGATCGTTTCACACTCAACCTCAATTTTCATCATATGTCCTACTTGAGCCTTGATTTGCTGGACAGCCTCCGTTAAACCACCCACAGCTGCAAGATGATTATCCTTGAGCATCACAGAATCATACAGCCCAAATCGATGATTCTGTCCACCGCCAACTCTAACAGCATATTTCTGCAAAGCACGCCATCCGGGGAGCGTCTTGCGTGTATCTACAATGCGAACCGATAGCCCTGCGACTCGATCAACCGCTCGTCTCGTCGCAGTGGCAATGCCAGAGAGATGTTGTAGGAAATTCAAAGCCGTACGTTCTCCTTGCAGAATACTTTTTAAAGGACCGCTTAGTTCCAACACAACGTCTCCGACCTCCACTTCATCTCCCTCTTTAAACAACCTGCGGATGCAAATATGTGAATCCATACTTTGAAAGACTTGCTCAACGACCAACAAACCTGCAACCACGCCTTTTTGTTTGGCATAAATCTTTGCACACCCTGTTAAGTCTTCCGGCATAATACTGGTGCTGAGATCTCCCGTCCCAATGTCCTCCTTCAATCCCCGATCAATGAGCTCCTGAAACTGGAATGTAGCGAACATGGAATCCCTCCTTACGTTGCAAAGAGTGCTTCTGCCAGCGTTCGTCAAGCCTCAAAGGATAGTCTGTTCGATTGTGCGCGCCACGACTTTCCAAACGATCTTTTGCCGCTTTAGCAATAACCTCCGCAACCGTTAACATATTGACTGTTTCAAAATCCTCCACGCACCGCATGGGTAGGTCGCCCTCTTTCCAAAGCATCAATAATTCCGTGGCCTTCTCTAGGCCCGCCTTATTCCGCAGAATCCCAACACAGTCCCACATTAAATCTTGGATCCGGTTGCATAAGGCTTTATCATTTAATTTTTTTTCTGATGTAAGCCTTCCAGTGACACTTAAACTTTCTTCAGGGCAAACAACGTCTCCCCATGAAGGGCGTTGCGATTTAATATCCTTGTTAATTCTCGCGACAATACGTGCTCCAAAAACCAATCCGTCCAGTAAGGAGTTACTCGCTAACCGATTTGCACCGTGAACTCCATTACAAGCACATTCTCCTGCAGCATAAAGATGCGGTAAGCTTGTTTCCCCAAATGAATTTGTCGCAATCCCACCCATCATATAGTGGGCCGCTGGGGCTATCGGCAGAGGCGTCGTTAAGACATCTATCCCATGGTTTAAACAGGTTTGGTAAATGGTAGGAAAACGCTCTAAAATTCGTTTCTGTCCAATTGGGCGAAAATCTAAATAAACTGGGCCAAGATTTAGTTCCTTCCAAATTGCCCTAGCGACAATATCTCGTGGAGCAAGTTCTTTCCCTGATACATTTCCCATAAAGCGTAGCCCTGCAGCATTCACTAGGTGTGCACCTTCTCCACGTACCGCTTCAGATATGAGAAAACGAGGTGCCTTAGGAATGAACAAGGCTGTAGGATGAAATTGCACAAATTCCATGTCCATCAAGTCTGCTCCGGCACGCAGGGCAACTGCCATTCCATCTCCTGTTGCAACACCGGGATTGGTGGTAAATCGATACACTTGTCCCAAACCACCCGTTGCCAGAACTACGGCCTTGGCTAAGTGCCCCTCTAGTTCCCCGGTCTCCTCGTTCAGAACCAGTGCGCCTACAATATCCCCGTGATGATTTTCTAAGAGATCAAGCACAAAACGTCCTTCTAATGCGTTAACCTTAGTACTTTCTTTCACTTTGGCCACTAAGGCCCGCTCTACTTCCCACCCTGTGGCATCTCCTTGTGCATGCAGAATCCTCCGATGGCTGTGTGCCGCTTCACGTGTCAGAGCAAGTTCCCCATCTTTGCGGTCAAACTGAGCACCCATTCCCATAAGTTCTTCCACACATGCAGGACCCTCTTCAACTAATTTTCTAACAACTAAAGGGTCGCAGAGCCCTGCCCCTGCCTTCAATGTGTCCTCAAGATGGAACGTTGGACAGTCTGCTTCATCAATGGCTACAGCAATTCCACCTTGTGCATGCTTGGTGTTGCTTTCTGCCATTGTTTTCTTGGTCAGAACAGTGACCTCAAAGTTTTCACTCGCTTTTATGGCCGTATACAATCCGGCAATTCCGCTACCCAACACAAGTACGTCCGAATCAAATACTTTCACACCCGATTTGGACCAAGAACATAAATAACGTTTCAATCTGCCCATCCCCTGCTTCTTTATTGCTTATAAGGCCAGCATTCGGTCGACTGCTTTTTTGGCTTTAACGCGTATCTCTTCCTTAACAGTAATGATTGGAGAGAGCGAAATCAGCGCATCTCTCACTTTAGCTAACGTCGTTAATTTCATATTCGGACAAACCAAGCGTTTTGAAGCGAGATAAAATGCTTTATCTGGACAAACCTGATTGAGCCTATGTAATATCCCTGACTCTGTGCCCACAACAAATTCTTTCTTTTCAGAATTCTTAGCATACGCTATTAACCCTGCGGTTGAACCTATATAATCGGCTTGATGGCAAACATCCTGCCGACATTCCGGGTGTACGATGACATCGGCTAACGGATGATCTTCTCTGGCCTTGACAATGTCTTCCTTCGTCAATCGGTCATGTGTTTTACAGTATCCAGGCCAGAATTGAAGCGATTGGCCAAGAATTTCTGAAGCGTAACGGCCAAGATTTTCATCGGGCACAAATAAGATCTCGTTGCCTTTTAAGGACTGTACTACTTTTACCACATTCGAAGAAGTGCAGCAGATATCGCTTTCCGCTTTAACTTCTGCCGAAGAATTCACATAACAAACCACTTTAATGCCGGGCACCTTTTTTTTATAGGCCCTTAAACCTTCAGCATCCACCATGTCCGCCATAGGACAACCGGCCTTCACCTCGGGTAATATTACGACTTTATCTGGTGCTAGAATTGCTGCAGTTTCGGCCATGAAATCGACACCGCAAAACACAATCACTTCAGCATCTGTTTTGGTTGCTTGTTGACTCAGTTGCAGAGAGTCCCCAACAAAATCGGCAATATCCTGAACCTCAGGCCTTTGATAAAAGTGGGCCAAGATCACTGCTTTACGGTCTCTCTTTAGTACTTCAATCTCCTTGGCTAAGTTCTGAAGCAATTGTTCGTCGCTGCTCGTTTCATGATCCATATACTACCATCTCCCTCGAATTAGACGGAATCTTTTCTAAATTCTAGGTCATTCCGACTGATCTTGTCAAGATTTATCTTTAAGAACTTCTTCTAAAGAATGTCTTGTTTGAAGATTCAGCTGATTGTGTTAACAAAAAACGCCAAAATTCTTTTGGCGCCGAGCTTATATTTTTGAACTCACTAAATTTCCTTAGCAACAATTATTTCAGATATAGACATCGCTCCATACTAGGGATATACGGAGACCATTCCTCGTCAGCATGGTTCTCTTTGGCTTGCTCAAAGTGGAATAGTTCAGCATCCATAGCGTCTGCATAGTGGATGACCAAAGCTTCCATTAACTTGGGCTTTTTCGGGGATTGCCATTCATATTTTCCATGGTGGCTTGTAATGATATGCAGTAACTTGGACCGCAACTCATGTGGAAAATCTGGAATTTTGGCGATTTCATCGGTTAAAATTTCGATACCTAAGATAATGTGACCAAGGAGTCGACCATCTGTTGTCACTTTAATACCTCTCGTGTAAGAATATTCTCCTACCTTACCAATATCATGCAGGAGCGCCCCTGTTATGACTAAATCACAATCCATTTTCGGGTAGAGCCCAGCAACTCCCTCTGCAATCTCAGCCACTCTAACACTATGCTCCCAAAGACCCCGCAGATAGGCTTGATGAATCTTCATAGCGGCAGGGGCTTGCCGATAAGCTGGTCCCCATACCGGATTGTTTAAAAACTGATCTAGTAGCGTTTTAAGCTCAGGCTGAGCAATCTTATTCACGAGCGAATTTAGCCCATGTTCCAACGCCTCCGCTGTGATCGGAGAACTCGGCAATAGGTCGGATAAATCCACCGTCTCCTCGTTAACCATTCTGAGAGTTTCAATCGTAAGATCCAGTGTACCACGGTATTCAGCAGCGCTTGCTTTGATCCTAAATATATCCTTATCATGAAGCCATTCTAGGACTTGCGGATCATAGTTCCACATTTTCCCTTGAATCATTCCTGAACGATCCTGGCAAGTCAAGGAAAGATAGGCTCCAGGCTTTTGGCGAAAGGGAACCTCTTTCCAGTCATTAACCAAGACAATTCCTTCAAACCGCTGCCCAGCTTTACAATCTTTTATCATATATAAATTCATCCTTTCATTTTCAAAGCGCTAGTTATATCACTAGCTTAACATAGCGCACAGACATTTCCGTGGGGGGACTTGGGTGACACCTCGCTCGGCACTTACGTCGGTCCCTTCTCGCCATCCTTGGCTACAGGGACACTCGGCCATCCTTGGCTACAGGGACACTCGGCCATCCTTGGCTCAATGGCGGCAGCGCACGTCCTTGTGCGCTGCCCCTCGTTTGGGGTCGCTTTCACGGAAGTTTGCTAACCTGCTTACGTAAAGACGTCGCGCTTGTGTGACACTGCGTCCGGGGCTTGGGACGCGAAACACGGCGAGACCTTAAGTGACTCGAAGCCAACTCGACTTTAATACTTGCTTTTAGCCCAGGAGGGTCCGCGATCACACGGCGAGAAGCCTTTGCGGTCGTCGTAGCCAAACTTGGCTTTAACCCGCTTTCATTAGTAGGGCGGGAAACAGGAGTTTCCCGCCGGCCCTGAGGCAAGGATGTCGAATGGCCGGGCACCCTGGCTTCTTGCATCAAGGGTTAAAGCCCTAGTTTGTCACGACGATCGCATGGCTGAACAAGTGTCTCGCGGACCCTGCCCTTGCAACGTGGTCCTGATCTAGACTGACGCTTTGTAATTCCCCAACGTCTCCCGAACTCGCTGCAGAATCAATGTGCGCAACTCTAGCGGTTCCATAATCTCCGCAGCAGACCCAAACCCTAAAATCCACGTAATAAATTCATTAACCCCAATGATCTTATCCTGAAAGAGCAACGATCCATCTTCCAACTCGGTTAATTCACTACTCGTGCGGTGAGCGACATCTTTACGCACTTTCGACCAGGTTTGTGCTCGATTTAGGAAGCGCACCTTAACCCCAATGAGGTCTCCATATTCCATCCCCCAACGCGGTCCAAACCATGCCTTCAGTGAAAATCCTTCAGGGTACACAAATGATTCATTGGTTTCGTGCACCTCTTGGACGTTGTTCAAATGATACGTCTTGATGACATCCCGCTGCCGAGCGGCCAAATACCAATATCTTAAACGAGAATAGTAAACGATGCCTAGTGGGTCTACGGTAATGTTGCGGCCGTTAAACAAAATATTTAAACGCCTGTTATTCCTAATAGCGTTTTCTATAATTGGAAATGTTTTTCCCTCAATAGGCCTTAAAGGGGCAAGTTCTCCTTTAATGTAACGATAGGTTTCTTCCTCTCCCAAGTCAAAACCAGACAAGATCTTTTGCCTCAGTCCTTCTTTCACCGCCTCGTCCTCTTGCAAGAAATCAAGGGTTGCCAGAACCCCTACCGCCTCACGAACGTTCAGATGAACGGGTGTATAGCATTTTCGAGTTACCGTCATGAACCATTTAACGTCCGGTAGAAACAAGTCCTCTTCACTGTCATCATTTCCTTCATCGCGATCAGTGTAGACGGGAATCGTAGCTTCGCTGGAGGAAACCAACACTTTCAAATCCTGTTTCATGGTTCCCCATGGAACACCACACCCCTCCGCTAAAGCTCGTCCGCAGATCCCCTCAGGGTGGGCCTCAATTAAAGCCATAATTTTTTGCATCCGCTCAATTGAGTCCATCAGGTTCACCCCCATACATCTTGAGGAGTCGTGACAATTCTTCGGTAACCTTTGCACGCAGTGTTGGTGGCTCTAAGACCTCTGCCCCTGCTCCAAACCCACGTAGCCAAACCGACAATTCATCGAGTCCTTCCACCTGATCCTTCATCAAAATACCTTCATCATCTTCCGTCAAGGTACACGTGTCTCGTTTCGCTAGTTCCGCTTTGACGCGGTTCAAGGTTGAGTAATGGTCAAAAAAACGAATGCTGACTGGAACCGGACGTTGATCTCGATAAACGCCCCAAGCATACTTATACCAAGTTTTCAAATCAAAACCTTCTACAGGAGAAAATATCTCGGGCAGCCGAGTCACATCTAGGATACGATTCACCAAATATGTTTTTATCTTCTGATCCGCTTCATCCTGAGCAATCAGATACCAATTATCAAGGACCCAGTAATAGACCATCCCCAAAGGGTTGAGTCTGAGTTGTCGCGCAGGCTCCTTTTCTTTGCGGTAGAGGAGGTTCACTTTGCTTTTACTTCGAGCTGCTTCTTCAAGGTGAATACAACACTGACTGTGGTGTATATCCTGAATGGGCGTCCTCCCGTGCACAAACATCGTCTCGCGAGACGTGTCATTCTTTCCGCTCCACAACTTGAGTTTAGCTTCCAGGGATTTCATCTCTTCTGGAATAGGCGCCAGGGCACGAGCTACCTCTAACGCCTCAAAAAGAAGGGCCTTTTCCTGCTCTGCTAACTGAAGAGGGGGTAAGATGTGTTCCGTGCAAACCACATACTCTTCCCCTCTTCGTTTAATGAGGTTTTTCTTTTCTAAATCCTTCATAGCCCGCTCCAGCGTTTTACCACTGACCTCTTCTGCATCCCGTCGATTAAACCGCTTGCAAAGTACTGTGAGCGTTAATCCTTGAGGGGTAGACGTTAAAATCCGCAAGATTTCCATTTGCCTAAGCGTGGAGGCTTTAACTGGCATGACGCCATTCCAGCCACTCACCTGCAGATACAAGGTTCCTTGTTCATTACGCTGAAAATGAAAACCATTGTCCTTCATTTCCTCGAAATCTCTTTGGACCGTGATTTGGGTGACTCCAAGTATCTTAACCAAGCTGGAGTAGGTATGTATCCAAGGTTCTGTGGCAATGTGCTTGACCAGTTCACGCTGACGAGTTAACTTATCCAAACTTGTTACCCCCAACCTTAACGGTTCATCCTAACCCACACCGTTTTTCCTATCGCAAGTTCCTGACCCAAATCTTCTCTGAGTATAACATGTCTGCACACGGGTTGTAGGTCATCCAAGTCCAAACCCTTGATCAGGCATTTTGAACGAATACTCGATCCGTAGGTGGTTTCTTTCTTATAATGAATTTCCAAGGAAGCAAGCTGATGGTCATTGTAGATATTTTCAGGAACGACCTCAAGCATCCATTGAAGATAATTCGCATTATTGACATGCCCATTGGTATCAATATCACTCCGTCTGACCAAAAATTCCTGTTCACCCGTCCCTGCACCCTCTCCAATAGTGTCGAGTGGATCAAAGGGGTCTTCAATCGCTCGGAAAGGATCAAGTCCATAGGCCTCTCTAAACTCCGTGGGGATTCTACAGGGTCTCTTCGTGGTTATATTATAAAATATCCATAACGACGTGGCTCGGCCAATAATTTCTTCCGCAACGTCCCTAATCAGGAATTCTCTCGTTGCATAGAACCGTTCAAAGCTGGAGGGCCACGTTTCAAGGATGATTTTTTCCCCGAGTCTTGGATACCGATCCACCTGGAGATGCCAACGATTCAAGATCCAAGCCAGTCCTTCTGCTTTGATCTGAGCAACCCCATATCCCACGGACTCTGAATGAGCAATCGCGGCATCTTCTAAATAATAAAGCAGGATCATAGGCGCAGCTTGCTCTTCGGGATTGATTTCATGATAATGAACCACAAACTCCATTCTGAACTTCTGATTTCCCATAATTTTACCACCCCATTCAGTACTATGAACTATACACCACTGGCCTTCACGTCCGAACGGAAGTCTAGTGGCGAAACTGCGTTTCATATAATTGTTTATAAAGACCTTCTTTATTAATTAATTCTTCATGTTTCCCAAGTTCCACCACCATCCCATGATCAATAACGAGAATTTGATCAGAGGCAAGGATCGTTGACAGTCTGTGTGCAATGACAAAACTTGTCCGGTTGCTCAACAAGGGTACCATGGCCTTTTGTATATACTCCTCAGAGACAGAATCAAGAGAGGAAGTCGCTTCATCAAGAATAATAATTCTTGGGTTTTTTAAGATGACCCTTGCAATAGAAACTCGTTGCTTTTCCCCACCTGATAACTTAATCCCTCTATTACCTACCACTGTTTGATAGGTCTCCGGCAACGTCATAATAAAATCATGAATATAGGCAGCTTTACAAGCGTCGATGATCTCTTCTTTTGTGGCATCAATTTTTCCATATCTTAAGTTTTCTTCGAGGGTGTCGTTAAAAAGATACGGCTCTTGCATCACGATTCCAATCTGCTTACGTAGCGATTCCAAGGTGACAGCTCGGATATCCTGATCATCTATTTCTATGCTCCCACTGAAGACGTCGTATAAGCGGGGAATTAAATTTGTTATCGTGGTTTTTCCTGATCCACTAGGCCCGACCAGGGCCACCATCGTGCCTGGATCCACTGAAAAGCTGATGTCTTCTAGAACTTCAACGTCATGGTTATATGAAAAATTCACTTTATTAAAAGTTACTTTACCTTTAATAATCGCCAAATTAAGGGCATGAGGGTTATCTACAATGTCTTGTTTCTGATCAAAATACTCAAAGATCCTTGTGAATAAAGCCAAAGACCTTGTGACATCGATATGTATATTCGACAGTTGCGATACGGGAGAATAAAGTCTACCCAACAACGCGACAAAGGCAATGATGATTCCTATAGATATCTCGCCTTGAATAAATAAATAACCTCCATAAAAGTAAATTAGCATGGGTCCAATAGATATAAATGTAGTTATGGTCATCCTAAACCATCTACCTACAATTGACTCCCTGATTTGCAGGCTTGTAACCTCTTCATTAATTTGTTGAAACTTCTCATATTCATAGGTCTCTTTAGTAAATATTTTGGTAAGAATTGCTCCACTGATACTAAAGGTCTCTTGGATAATTTGATTAAGATCACTTATTTTTTCCTGACTCTTCGTGGCAATTTTCCATTTAATTTTACCCACTTTCCTCGTAGGAAAGATAAATGTTGGTAAAATGATCATCCCAACAAGGGCGAGTTTCCAGTTCATAGAGACTAAGACGATCGCGGTGGAGATCAAAACAAAGATACTGCTCAACGCATTCACGATCGTAGAGTTAAAGATATCTTGGATTCCGTCGATGTCACTCGTTAGTCTCGTAATAATCTCGCCTGGCTTGGCCGTAGAATAAAAGTTTAATGACATGCGTTGCAAATGTGCGTACATTTGATTCTTCATGGTCAACATGATGCGTTTGGAAATCCAAATACTCAAATAGGATTGAGCCACCAGTACAAGTCCTAAGATGATTGTGATTCCTATGGAAACGAGGATAAACAAACTTAAGAGCTTTAAATCCTTCTGCGGTAAAGCGATATCAATAATATTCTTGATGAGCATCGGTGGCACAAGCCCCAGAATAGAGGTCACTATAATACAGCCTATGACAAGAAGCATGCGCTTCCAATAGGGAATAAAATAGCTCAATATCCTTAAAAGCATTTTCTTAGTAACCTTGGGCATTTCTATGGTTTCATCTGCAAATCTCAATCTGCCGACGCCTTGTTTCATGGTATCAACTCCTATAACTCTACCCCTAATGGACTGTTAATAATTATACCATAATTCACGAATATCAGCTTTTCAGTAATATAAACAAGGCTTTCGGAATTTAACCCGAAGACGTTTTTTATATTACTGAAAAGCGCTATACCGTTGAAATAACTTATTCCTTAGAACCAAATTGTTCATAGTACCCAAAAGCGTATTTTTCTAGAAGTTAGCCATGAGGACGTTGGTTTTTTCTCTCTGATTGCACGGCAATAACCAAATAGCGCAAAACCAACGATTTAGACGACACCTATTTCAAAAAGAGACGTAACGAAAACTTTAGTTTCGTTACGCCCCCTTGATCTGTTCTACAGCTCGTGTTTGCTTAAGGAGCTACAACTCTGTTCATAATTAAGGTGACGGCAGTTTGTGCCATCAGTCGCCCATTAATTGAAGCCTTCGTCCCCATACTGATATTTGTCTTACCAAGTATATTTCCCTCAAAATGTGCACCGGTTCCAATTGCAACGGTTTCCGCTGCTTGCCAAATGATGTTCTTGGCTTGAACGCCACCCGTAAGGATTATGTTAGCGCCGGCAGCTTGGGTAACTCCTTTAGCTATTTGGAAAATGAAAACGTCGTTGGGTCCACCGTTGAGCGTAACATCCGAATTGATTAAAACAGCCGTACCCCACTTATAGACTCCGGGGGTCAAGGTTTGACCGCTCAGGTCTCCTGTATACAGTTCAGTATAATTGACAGCTCTTCCAGCGGCATCAGTATACGCGGTTTCCATGTCGCCTACAGCTGTTGTAAGCTTACTAGGAGTGGGAGACGTATAATCTGGAGCGTATACCTTTCCAGTAATTTGCGGAGAACTTGCAAATTCATTCGTTGCATCCTGTTTCAGAGAGAAACCAGTAATGGCCGTGGAATTAATGGGGCTAACGCCTATATTTCCAACAATAACAGAAGTCGGTACCGTAGAGATGCCTGATTTTTCCAAGATCGCATAATCACCCGCTGTACCAAGATTGACTGGAGCGGTCACGATCGGCGTAGCAGCAAATGCCGAACTCATTGAAAATAAGATCATGCCGACAATTAAAAAGGGTGACAGTAGCTTTTTAAAGAGTTTCTTATTCATGATTCTTTCTCCTCCTAATTTTGCGGTTCTTTTCTTTCCAAATCTAGAATATTTTTCTATGCTTATATTGTTATATGCGAAACTGAATCACTGTTTTAGGGGGGTTTTTAATCCAATTCTGTCAAAATAAGCTACTTATTGTAAAACAAGCAACAAAGCCTGCAATGTAGCCTTACTTTTCACGAGTAGTTTTCTTAAGCGCTTGATCATATAGACACATCATGAGGCAACCAGTAATATAAATTGACACACAAATTTATCTATGCTAATCTTTATATAATTAACTGAAAACTTTAAGAAACGAGTACACTTTCTACTTGTAAAAGAAAGTGTTTAAAAGGGAAGTCAGCTTAAATCTGACGCGGTCCCGCCACTGTGATAGCGAGTAGCCTTACAACATGTCACTGGATTAAGGCATATTCAAAAAATAACCAGTAAAAGTTACCGACGTTATTTTTTGAATGTGCCAAATTTGGGAAGACGTAAGCCTATGATGAACTAAAGCCAGGAAACCTGCTCGTTTTGAATTAAGGTATATGAAAGGAAATAACAAAACCGTGCAAGGGTTATTGTTTCTGAATGTACCTAACCTTGAGCACCCACGACGGATGGGTAGTAGGTAAGGATAACTATGTTTGTCGACATATTTACAACCTCCTGCTAGATGAGCAGGAGGTTTTTTGTTGACTAGTGTGAATAAGGAGTGGTATTCCAATGGCCCTCAGTAAGTTTAAGAAGATTAGTTTACTGATATGCTACGCTGTTACTGTAACTATTTTTTTCCCAAATGATGTGTATGCGATGCATATAATGGAAGGATTCTTGCCCTTTAACTGGGCTGCTTTCTGGTGGATGGCAATTATTCCGTTTGTCATCGCTGGGGTCCGTTCCATTAAGAGAACCGTCACGCTTCATCCTAGTTTAAAGATGTTGCTGGGGATGGCTGGAGCGTTTGCTTTTGTTTTGTCCGCCTTAAAAATTCCCTCAGTAACCGGGAGCAGCTCCCATCCAACGGGTGTGGGTCTAGGCACTATTCTTTTTGGTCCAACTGCTATGACGGTCTTAGGAATGATCGTCTTGATCTTCCAAGCTTTACTACTTGCCCATGGTGGAATAACGACCCTCGGAGCGAACACCTTCTCCATGGGAATTGTGGGCCCCTTTGTCTCCTATGGTATTTATAAGGGTACCAAGAAACTTGGCGCACCCCTATGGCTTTCAGTTTTCTTGGCTGCTACTTTGGGAGATCTCATGACCTACGTAACGACCGCCCTTCAGTTAGGCTTAGCTTTCCCCGCGGCAACAGGCGGCGTCATAGCTTCCTCGCTTAAATTCATGAGTATTTTCGCGTTCACTCAAATTCCTTTAGCCATCAGTGAAGGAATCCTTACCGTCATGGTGATCAACGTTCTTAGTTCTTACAGTCTAAAAGAGTTACAAATTTCATCTGTCTTTACTGGCAAAGAATTACCAACCAGCAAACGGAGGGTAAAACAATGAAACCCATTGCCAAGAATGGACTATTACTGATCGTCGTCGCTGTCCTAGCCTTTGCTCCTCTATTCATGACACGCGATGCTCAATTCGCAGGAGCAGATGATCAAGCACAACAAGCGATTGGCACGCTTAATCCCAATTATAAGCCTTGGTTTAAACCCTTTTGGGAACCACCTAGCGCAGAAGTTGAATCGTTCTTGTTTGCGTTACAGGCAGCCCTTGGCAGTGGCTTCGTCTTTTATTATTTAGGCTATTCCAAGGGTAAACACAGTGCAGCTAAGAAGGATCAGCCATGATCAATATTGATTCTTACGCCTATAGCAATCATTTAAAAAAGATTCACCCAGGTGAAAAGTCTTTTTTTGCGATGAGTACCATGGCAGTGTGTCTAACCTCTCCTACCGTCATCACGCCACTCATCGTCTTAGCGATCATGGCTGGCGTAACCATCTTCAAAGCGGGCATCCCCGCTCGGTTTTTTCTCAAGTTGATGCTTGTTCCTCTTTCTTTTCTCCTTTTAAGCGTCTTAACGATTGCTTTTTCAATCTCAACCAACTCTTTCGGATTTTGGCTGGCTCAAACCATCAACGGTTTCACCATTGGGATTCGCTACCCAGACCTAATCATAGCGTCAGAACTCTTCTTAAGATCTTTGGGCGCTGTTTCCTGCCTATATTTCTTAGCCCTTACGACACCCATGACTGAAATTATCACAGTACTCCACAAGTTGAAAGTTCCCATTATTATTACGGAATTAATGGTCCTAATATATAGGTTTATTTTTGTTTTCATGGAGACAGCCTTAACGATTCGTCGTGCTCAGCTTTCTCGTTCAGGCTATGTCTCAATGAAAAGCTCTTTTCGTTCGATGAGTCTACTGTTCTCCGCTCTATTAGGCAAAGTCTTTGTGAAGTCCCAAGAACTTTACAATGCTATGGCAGCCCGTTGTTACACAGGAGAAATTAAAATGTTAACTAAGAAGTATCCTGTGAACCCCAGAAATTATCTTCTAATAACAGCACTTGCACTTGTTTTAATCGTGATTAATTTACTTGGGAGGCGATAAGTTTGCCGGACGTTATACTTGAAGCAGTTCATTTAGACTATTCGTATCCTGATGGCACAAAGGCCTTGCGAGATATAAATTTAAAGATCAAAAGAGGAGAAAAGCTTACTATTTTGGGCTCAAATGGAGCTGGAAAATCTACCTTATTTATGCAATTCAACGGACTTTATCGTCCAAATTCAGGGACAATCAAGTATCGAGGACAAGATATTTCATATAAAAATAAGGCTCTGATAGAATTACGCAAAAAAGTTGGGATCGTCTTTCAAGATCCTGATAGTCAGCTATTTTCCTCGAGTGTTTATCAGGATATTTCATTTGGTCCCCTTAATCTTGGACTTTCAGAACAAGAAGTGGAAGTCAGAGTAGAACAAGCCTTGATTGATACTGAAACCACAGACCTTGAGGACAAACCTACGCACTTATTAAGTTACGGACAGAAAAAAAGAGTTTCTATCGCAGGCGTTCTGGCAATGGAACCCGAAGTAATAATTTTTGATGAACCAACAGCAGGACTCGATCCTCGTCACGCTCGAGAGTTTATGCAGCTGTTAAAGAATTTGAGTGATGAAGGTAAAACCATCATCATTTCCACTCATGATGTGGATTTAGCTTATTCCTGGTCAGATCGTTTAATCATAATGTCTAGCGGCGAAATTATTGCCCAAGGAAAACCGGGCGAACTATTTCTACAACCTGACCTAATTAAACGGGCAGATTTGGCGCTTCCTTCGCTGTTAGAAATGTACTGTGGGTTGGTGGAGAAAGGATGGTTACCGCCTTCGACTCCTTTGCCTAAAACCAGAGCAGAATTGCTTTTAAGCCTTCCCCAATGAATCAGCGCTTCTATAGCAGCCTTGTACTCCAGTTTCATCATTAGGATTCCCCACGTAATAGCGTTGGTGCCTTTGAAGATTATTCTCTAGCGCTAAATATTTTACCTATATTAAAGCATTTAGCGCTATAAGTGTGCGAAACGTTTATACAAACAGTAAGCTCCCCTTGTCCAATTGGACAAGGGGAGCTTACTGACATATTTTAAGATGAGGTTTACGGTTTAAATGTTATTTGACCAAACCTATTTTGCAATTATGACAATACCCATAGATCTCGAGTTTATGTCCTGTCACTTCGAAATCCATCTTCTTTTTCAAAATCTCTTGAAGTTCTTCCATAGGACAGTCTTCGATGGAAATCACCTTGTGGCAGCCCACGCAAAAAAGGTGATGTTTATGCTCATGATGGTTCAGTTCATACCGTGCTTTGGCATCATCCATCGTTGACTTTATCACCAGATTTTTAGAAACGAAGGTATCTAAAGTCCTATAAACGGTGGACAAATTTATAGTGGCAGTCTTCTCCTTAAGCGATATGTAGAGTTCCTCTGCAGTCATTGGATGTTCCACCTGTTCCAGGAGAAGTAGAATAGAATTCCTGTGCCTAGTACTTTTCATGCCTTCTCGTTTTAGGATGTCCGTATAGTTCGTATTTTCTTCCAACAAGATCATTCCTTAACTCTTAATAATTTAGTACTTATTATGTTCATTTTAATCTATTTGAAGTTATTAGCAATGGTTAACGCTAAATCCAATCGAGGCAGGAACTAATTCTCTTAACTACCACGCCCATTTTTACCATATCCACATGTTTAAGAAGGAAAGTAATGGTTTACAATCATAGATAATAGAGTATAATCATATTATAGTGCAAATGCAAAGCATTTGCATACATTGAAACGGGGTAGTTTTATGAAACCAAAAAAAATTGCACTTCTTTGCCTAGGATTATTAGGCTTATTAGTCGTTGGTGGGTGCGGCGTCAACAACGAATCTAAATCCTCATTAAGCCCCACTAATAACTCAAATCCAACCATGACCATCGCCGCTTCCTTCTATCCAATGTATATCATGGCTTTGAACGTTGCTAAGGATATCCCGAACGTCAACGTGATCGATATGACGAAACCCACGGCCGGATGCCTCCATGATTATTCTGCAACGCCCGCAGACCTCAAAACGCTTGAGGGAGCAGAAATATTCATCATCAACGGGGCAGGCATGGAATCCTTCATGTCTAAGATTACAACCCAAATGCCAGATCTAAAAATAGTTGAGGCCAGTAAAGGCATTGAACTCATTCAGGGAACTGGAGATACCGGCGATAATGCTCATGTATGGGTCAGTATTTCTAATGCTATCACGCAAGTCCAAACAATTGGAGATCAACTGGCCTTGTTAGATCCCAATAATGCGCCAAAATATAAAGAAAACACTAAGGTATACATCAACAAACTCAAAGCAGAAAAAGATAAAATGCATCTAGCGTTAGATGGTCTAAAAAATCATGATATCGTGACCTTCCATGAGGCATTTCCCTATTTCGCGAAAGAATTTAGTTTAAATATTGTTGCAGTCATTGAACGCGAACCAGGCTCACAGCCCAGTGCTAGAGAATTGGCAGAAACCATTGACCAAGTAAACAGTCTGAAGATCAAGGCTCTTTTCGCAGAACCACAGTATTCTGCCAAAGCGGCAGAGACCATTGCCAAAGAAACGGGTGCTAAAGTTTATACACTTGACCCAGGTGTCACTGGGGCAATGGAAGCAGATGCGTATATTAATATTATGGATAGTAATCTTAAAACATTACAAGAGGCGTTAAAATGACCATGAATCTAAACATGATACAACACAATTGTACCCATACTTCAGAAGGCACCTCCTGTAAGTGCGGACTATGCTGCACCACAATTACAAACTTTGGGGTTACACGAGGCGGGACAGAAATATTGCGAAATGTTAACCTCCACATACACTGCGGCGATTTGACGGCGATTATTGGTCCGAACGGCGCCGGAAAAAGCACGTTGATTAAGGCCATCTTAGGTGAAATTCCTCATTCAGGAGAACTTCAGTTTCTTGATGCTAAAGACCAAGGAACCACGAAACCATCGATGGGTTATGTCCCACAAAAGCTTGATTTGGATTCAAGTTCACCCACCAGTGTCCTTGACTTATTCGCAGCTACCCACACTAGGATGCCGATCTGGTTCACTTATCCTAGAAAAATACGCGAACGGGTTAGAGAAACTCTAGCCCGTACTAAAGTAGAACACTTAATCAATCAACGTTTAGGAGCCTTATCGGGAGGGGAGTTACAAAGAGTTTTACTCGCCCTCGCCCTTGATCCTATCCCTCACCTCTTACTTCTAGATGAACCCGTATCAGGCATTGACCAAAGAGGTTTGGACTTATTTTATAAGACAGTTTCGACACTTCGACAGGACTACGACTTATCCATTATCTTGGTTTCACACGATTTAAATTTGGTCGCTGAGTATGCGGATCGTGTCGCGTTTATCAATAATAACACCATCGAATGTACTGGTACGCCACAAGAAGTATTCAGTAATGAGAGGATCATTAAAACCTTCGGTTTAGATTGGTCACAACGTTATCAAAGTAACGAGAAGGACAAGGTGGATCATGCACACATGGTATAGTCTCATGAATTTATTGTTGCCTTTCGGCTGGTTACAGCATGATTTCATGAAAAATGCTCTTCTAGGAATTTTATTGGTAACGCCCATTTTCGGCTTGTTAGGTACCATGATTGTCAACAACAAAATGGCTTTTTTTTCTGATTCATTGGGCCATTCTGCCCTAACAGGAATTGCCATTGGGGTTATATTAGGCATTGACAATCCTATCTGGTCAATGCTCTTCTTTTCAGTGTTGATTACCATCGCCATTCTTGTTGTTAAAGAGGTAAATACGGCATCAACAGATACAATCATTGGGGTGTTCTCTTCGACTGCAATGGCGCTTGGAATCGTCATACTTTCGCGCAACGGAGGCTTCACCAAATACTCAGTTTACCTGATTGGTGATTTGTTGAGCATTAATCCTACAGATTTGTTGACCTTGAGTATTGTCTTTATTCTAGTGATCACTTTATGGAGCGTGATCTTTAATCGACTTTTCCTGGCAAGTATGAATCCTTCTCTGGCACGGAGCAGAGGGATCAATGTTCGACTGTATGAATATTTATTCACCATGACTATGGCCGTAATCGTGACAATTTCTATTCAATGGGTTGGCATACTCATCATTAGTTCCCTCTTGATTTTGCCAGCTGCTGCATCGAGAAATATTGCTAAAAACATGCGTCAATACCATGTCTACTCAGTTTTAATTGCCCTCATTTCCGGAATATCTGGGTTGATCTTATCCTATTTCTGGGGAACTGCCACTGGGGCAACGATCGTACTGATCTCATCAGCATTTTTCGCAGTGACTTTTGTGCTTAAGTTAAGAGGTCGCTGAAAATCAGTTCAATACCCCTAGTCTGGCTATACGTAAAACGATACAAAAAACGCTCACTTTAATTAACATTATTGCGAGCGTTTTTTACATGCTTTTATATACTAGGGATAGATCTTGATAAAAAGCATAAACTACAACACATAATGAGTTCTCCAAAACACTCACCCAAGGAGGCCTTCGATGAATCACGCGGGTAGCAAAAATCCTTCCGTCGCCGTCCATCCTAAACTGCGACGCATCCTGCTTTCCAGACCAACTCAAGAATCACTGAGCGCTATTATCAAATACCAGCTCTTTGATAAACCAAACCGACCTCTTGAAGATGACATCTTAAGCTTATTACATTATTGGGAGCTACAGGCCTGTGCAGGCAACGAGGTACTAGCGGCTTTGATTGAGTACATGATACAACACTCACCACGCTTACTCAAGAAGGCTCTTTTCGTAAATATT
>Ga0209386_1000070_pt1 | contig 53917 bp, 58 predicted proteins | sample NGEPertwo_FD_184510 | JGI IMG/M metagenome (GOLD analysis project Ga0209386, IMG submission 184510) | Arctic peat soil microbial communities from the Barrow Environmental Observatory site, Barrow, Alaska, USA - NGEE Permafrost154B-two... | ecosystem: Environmental > Terrestrial > Soil > Wetlands...
CGTTAAATTAGCTGGAGAAGAATTCATGGCTAAAAATGCTGATGTACAAGTCAACATTAGCGGTGGTGGATCTATGACGGGTCTGAACAATGTGGCTAGCGGCGCAGTTGATATCGGTAACTCTGACGTTGTTACACCAGAAGAAATGAAAAGTGCTGGCCTAGTGGATCATCAAGTATGCATAGCTCCTTTTTTACTCATTGTTAACAAAGATGTGACGATAGACAACTTAACTAAAGCTCAAGCGGCGGATATTTTTACAGGAAAGATAACTAACTGGAAAGATGTCGGCGGCAAAGACGCACCTATATCAATCATTGGTCGTGCAGCATCTTCAGGTACTCGTCTGAACATTGAGAAAATCGTAATGGACGGCGAAAAGATGACGGATAAAGCCGCTGCTCAAGATTCAACTGGTAACTTACTCACAGGTGTTGGTCAGACTCCTGGGTCAATTGGCTATATCGACGTAGCTTATTTAAAGGATACCGTCAAGGCTCTAAAGTTTGAAGGAGTAGAGTACAGTAAGGATGCTGTACTTAGCGGGACATATCCCATCTATTCTTTTGAACACATGTATACTAAAGGGGAAGCTACAGGAACGGTAAAACTCTTCTTAGATTACATGATGAGCAAAGAGTTCCAAGAAAAAAGTGTTGAAAAAGGTGGATTTATACCTGTCAGCATGATGAAGAAGTAATATCATTCCTTGTGTTAAACACATTTATAGGAATAAAGATTGTGTATAGCATCTTTAACATATATAGTATAAAACGGGAGCAAGGCTATTCCTTGCTCCTATTTTATAGTTTTATAAGAAGCATCAGTGCAACTAAGATGATAGCAACGGCTGTCCCTTCTCGCCTTCTTTGGCGACAGAACCCTCGCCCCTGCATGTCTAATGCCTGAAGGGGTGGCACAAACTTTTATGGAACCTGCATAAGTGAAATCTTCAAGTAAAGCTGCTACTGTGAAGAAACCGATTGAATTGAAGAATACTTAGGAACGAACGGTAATTTTAACTTGAACTTTAACCTAAACTATACATCTCGCTTAATTTATTGTTTACACAACATAAATAGAGTAGACTATTGATGAGCTGAGTAACCGATGCGAACGAATGGCTGTAGTTTAGGGTTTAAGAATAAAAATAAGAAAATATTTGGTGGTGAAGCAGATTGCCTCAAACTAAATCGTCGGTGTATTTTAATGATCGCTTAGCCCGGTATTTATTTGTTAGTAGCGCAGTTTTGGTGTCCATTATTATCTTGTGCATTATCTGGTTCGTAGGTATGCAGGGCTTATCTACATTTCGAGAGGCTAGTGTGATTGAGTTTTTCACAACTAGCAAATGGAGCCCTGGCACTGGCAAGTTTGGTGCGCTTACTTTTATTGCAGGTTCGATTGGGACGACGTTCATTGCAATTCTAATTGGGGGACCATTGGGACTAGCTGGAGCAGTTTTTTTAGCAGAGATAGCTCCACCATGGGTGCGTATTTTCATGCGTCCGGCTACCGATCTTTTTGCAGGAATCCCATCTGTGGTATACGGATACGTAGGGCTTACGGTCATCGTAGCCTTCATAAGAAAGTACAGCCAATCATCGACTGGCTATGGTGTCTTAGCCGCAGGAATCGTATTGGCGATTATGATTTTACCAACGGTTATCAGTTTATCTGAGGATGCTTTAAGATCATTACCGGGAACCTATAAGGAAGCTTCCCTTGCCTTAGGGGCAACTCGCTGGCAAACAATTCGGCGGGTTCTTGTTCCTGCCGCTTCACCGGGAATTCTAACAGCCATCATTTTAGCGATGGCTAGGGCCATTGGCGAGACAATGGCGGTACAGATGGTCATTGGTAATTCGCCGCTTTTCCCCAGTTCCTTAGTTAAGCCGACGTCGACCTTAACAAGTAATATCGTGATGGAAATGGGAAACACGCCGTATGGCTCAACTTGGAATAATGCTTTATTTATGATGTCCTTTATTCTTCTGATCATAGCCCTTGTCCTGATTATCCTTGTCAGGACAGCTGCACGAAAGGGGGCAGCCCGTTGAAAGCTCGTCAAGCCGATCGTTTTGCCAGTATAATGCTTTGGATCGCGGCCATAGCAATTGTTGCAATATTAGTTGCATTTTTATGGCGAATTCTAGGACGGGGTGTACCGTATCTAACTGCTGACTTTTTATTTGGTCCAGACGGAGTAAGAGGTCAATTATTTAACTCCTTCTATATTCTCGCTCTTTCTTTGGCTTTCTCGTTGCCTGTGGGGTTAGGCGCAGGAATTTACCTGGCAGAATACGCGCCTCAAAACAGATTAACCGACCTAATTCGTTTGAGCACAGAAAGTCTAGCGACAGTGCCTTCCATAGTCTTTGGTCTCTTCGGTATGATCGTTTTTGTGAACAAGCTAGGTTTGGGGTTCACTATCTTGGGGGGATCCGCCACTTTGGCGTTACTTAATTTACCCATCTTAGTACGCGTCACTGAAGAGTCCCTAAGAGCAGTGCCTAGAAGTTACAGAGAGGCCAGTCTGGCTTTAGGGGCTACGATGTGGCAAACCTTACGTAAGGTGATTTTACCGACGGCGCTTCCGGGGCTAATTACTGGGATTACACTGGTCGCTGGAAGGGCATTGGGAGAGACGGCTATTCTAATCTTCACCGCTGGGATGAATGTTTCACGAAACCTATTTGACACGAATCCGTTTGCAGCTGGAGAGACCTTAGCCGTGCATTTATTCGCTGTTAAATCAAATCCGTTGCCAGGGACAAACGCTGATCAAGTTGCAGACGGGACAGCCGCACTGCTTATTATAATGGTCATCGTCTTTAACCTTTGTTTGACAATACCCAGCCGCTGGATGCAATACCGGCTCCTAGGGAAAAATAAGGAGTAGCGCCAATTTAGTGCGTTATAAGGAGACATTGAAATGGACAAGATCGTGGTCAATAACCTCGACTTCTTTTACGGTGAACAAAAGGCCTTGAGTAATATAAGCTTGTCAATGACGGAGAAAAGTGTGACGGCTCTCATTGGTCCCTCTGGTTGCGGTAAATCTACTTTTTTGAGAGCCCTGAACCGGATGCAAGATTTAATCCCTAATGTGAAGATCATAGGTGAAGTTAGAATTGATGGGCAGGATATCTATGCTGCTGACACAGATGTTGCCTTGCTAAGGAAAAGGGTGGGTATGGTTTTCCAGAACCCGAATCCTTTTCCCAAGACCGTTTACGAAAATGTTGCTTACGGTCCCCGTATTCACGGTGAAAAAGACAAGAAGAGATTGAACGAAATTGTAGAGGCGAGCCTCAATGGTGCAGCCTTATGGAATGAAGTCAAGGATCGCCTCCATAAATCAGCATTGGGTTTGTCAGGTGGGCAACAACAACGTCTCTGTATTGCTCGTCTATTGGCGGTGGAACCAGAGATATTGTTAATGGATGAACCGACCTCGGCGCTTGATCCCATTTCTACCATGAAGATTGAAGAGCTAATTGCAGATTTAAAAAACAAATACACCATAATGATCGTGACACATAACATGCACCAGGCTTCTCGGGTTTCAGATCGAACAGCGTTTTTCTTAAACGGAGAACTCATTGAGGAGGATGTAACAAGTATCCTCTTTACCCGGCCAGCTAAGAAAAAAACAGAGGATTATATTTCTGGTCGTTTCGGATAAGGAAAACTTACTTTTATAAAAAGAGGAGGGCAAGAGATGCCTAGTCGCCAGAAATTTGATGCAGACTTGGTGGAATTGAGCTTGAATATTCTGGATTTAGGGAAGATGGTAGACCAACGGATTGCTCTTTCTACAGAATCCCTATTGACTCAAAACATGGAATTAGCCGATAATATTTTGGTAGGGGATCTGGCCGTCAATGATCTACAAGCAAGGATTGAGGAAAAATGTATTCTCTTAATAGCAACTCAGCAACCCTTTGCTCGTGATTTGCGTAAGCTTGTAGCCTGCTTTAAAATTTCTATCTACTTAGAGAGAATGGGCGATTTGTCCGTCGACATGGCAAAGGTAACTATGAGAATCGGTGAAGATAAGTTTATTAAGCCCCTCATTGATATCCCTAGAATGAGCTCCATGGTGCAAGAGATGCTCAACAAGGGACTCAAAGCCTATGTCCAGGAAGATGCTGAGGCTGCCTCAACAATGGCCAAGATGGATGATCAAGTTGACAAAACCTATAGTAATGTTTATGAAGAATTACGTTCCATAATGATGACGATCCCTAGTCATGTAACTCAGGCTAATTACTTGCTCTTTATCTGTCGCTTTCTTGAGCGAATGGGGGACTACTGTACAAATATTGCGGAAGAAATTGTTTATTTAGTATCTGGAAAGAGACTAAACTTAAACGAATAAATTAAGGCCTGTTATCCTTCTATTCCTCAGTTTAACAAATATATAGGTTGAATGGTTCACGATAAAAAAGCCCCGCTGTGGGCTTTTTTCGTTTTCACAGGGGCAGAATGCATTGTGCCCAGTGAAAACGAAAAGGCATAGAAAATTATTTGTTTTAGAAAGGATAATGATGGATAATTTTCCTTCTTTTTTGCCACACTAGATAATATCAAACAAAGTGAGGTGAGAGGGTATGAAACTACGCATGAAACACTGGGGGATACTGACCATCGGATTAATTCTCAGTATTGCCATATCTGGAATTGCCTATGGTGCGTTAGGCGATCGTCTACTAAGCAAGGGTAGCAAAGGGCCAGAAGTCACCGATTTACAACAAAAGTTGGCCCAGTTGGGTTATGTCATCGGAAAATCGGATGGAAATTTCGGGACGAAAACACTGACGGCGGTACAGCGTTTCCAAAAGGAACGTGGTCTTAGAGTCGATGGATTGGCAGGAACGCAAACCATTAATGAGTTGAAGCGTTTATCCGGGCAAAGTACCAATTCGACGGGAAAAGCTGTAGGCGCTAAGAACGTTGATACAAACCTCTTAGCACGTTGCGTCAATGCAGAGGCACGCGGAGAGCCCTACGTGGGACAAGTCGCCGTCGCGGCCGTGATACTTAATCGCATTGAAGATCCTGCGTTCCCTAAAACAATCGCTGATATAGTCTACCAGCCGAGGGCTTTTTCAAGCGTGGATGATGGTCAAATTAATCTACCACCTTCTGCAGATGCCCTGCGTGCTGCTCAAGAAGCAGTCAGCGGATCAGACCCGTCTAAGGGGGCAGTATTTTTCTTTAATCCAGACAAGACTTCGAATAAATACATTTGGTCTCGTCCACAAATTTTAAAAATTGGAAATCATATCTTTACAAATTAGGGGGACAGTATGCATAGAAAATTATGGATAGGCACTTTAACAGCAGCTTTGTTGATCTCCCTGGGCTGGGGATTTAATGAATATCGCTTGGCGGGAGACTATCGTCTCCTTGTAGAAAATACTAACCATCGGGCGTTAAACGATTTTGCAAGTCATCTTGACCAGTTGGAATCGGACATGGCTAAAGGAAATGTAGCCAGTAACCCCACCCAGAAGATTCTTTACTTGAGTCAAATTTCAAGCAAGAGTGACTCAGCACTTAAAGACCTTGCCCAAATTCCTGCTGAGCAGACTGGACTTAGTTATATCGGTCAGTTTCTGGTGCAAGCGGGTGATTTTTCCAGGACGCTGACACAGCGAATTGCCGCTGGTGGAAAGCTATCTGAGGAAGAGGACAAAACCTTAAATGATTGGCATGAGCGGCTGATGCCAATTAACCAGAAAGTTCAAGATCTAATTGTTCGCATGGACACGGAAAACTTAGTATGGACAGATCCGGCACCAACGATGAGGCAACGCCTTGGGTTTGGCGGCACTAAAATTGCAGAAGCTGCCGCGGACGGGTCTGAAGCCCCATCGAAATCTGTAAGATCTGGTCTTGACCAGTTGGATGCGAGTCTTCAAAAACTTCCTCCATTTTCGTATACCGGTGAATATTCCACACGCGTCGTGCCAAAGCCACTAGGTCTCCCAACGGGCACTGTAACCAAAGAACAAGCACAAGGTGCAGCGCGTGCATTTTTAACTAAGGCGGGCTATATCAATAGCACACCGGAATTTTCGGTGAATTCACAGGGGGCAATGGCTGGGTACACATGGACCTATAAAGAAGCTTATCTTGACGTTAGCCAGCAGGGCGGGGTCGTTACCTTCTACCGAGATCAGCGTTCTATTGAACCTAGGAAATTGACCCAAGAAGAAGCCATCGCCAAAGCGAAGACGGTGATGATAGCGTTAGGCTGGCAACTGGTGTTAACTTCTAGTGAGGACTTTGGTTCATATATTCAATTCGATTTTGTTGCTGAAAAAGAAGGGGTAAGGATTTACCCTGATAAAGTTAGACTGATGATCGCATTGGACAACGGTCAGCTTGTTGGATTTGATGCAGTACCTTATTACTCGTTCCATCATGCGCGAACGCTCCCACCTAAAATAACCATGGATCAGGCAGCTAAGAAATTGCGTCCCGATTTTCAGGTTACAGAGAAACGTTTGGCAGTTATCGCAAAGGGAAATCAAGAGGTGTATTGTTACGAATTTCGAGGTAAGTATCAAGGCGAAGAATATCTCTTATACCTTGATGCTTCAACGGGTGCAGAAAAGAAAATTCAGCGAATTCTCAAAACTCCACGCGGCGAATTTATTCAGTAAAATAAGCACGTGAGAATGAGCGAGAGGGATTAGTTCCCTCTCGCTCTCTTGTGTGTGGACCTCCCTAGGATGGATAAACTTAAATGAATTATTTGGCGGATAAAAAAGGTTTTTTCGTAAGTTAGCGAGAATAGGCACAATAAGTATTGTGAATATTGTTCGTGAAAGCGGGGTTTGTCGGATGAAAGTCACGCCATTTACTTTAGAAAAGTTCTTTTCTCAAACAGAATTTAATGTACGTTATAATCTTTCGGCCAGTGCGATTCAGGCTTGGTCGTTGCGTGAACTTCTTAGCCTTGCGAATGACCCGGATTTGCAATTTAGTCTTTTTGCAACGCGTCTGGATTATACAGAGCCCCAGGGAATACATGAACTCCGTCAGGAAATATCTCATCTCTATTCCGTCGCGACTGATCCGGATCACGTCTTTGTGACCATCGGCGCTATTGAGGCAAATTATCTCCTGTTAAGCAGCTTGCTTGAGCCCGGCAATCGTTTCATCGTTCAAAACCCTTGTTATCAACAGTTGTCTCAAGTTGGAGTAGACTTAGGGGCAATTGCCTTACCTTGGAATTATAGTGAAGATAAGGGCTTTGATATGCGGGAATTTGAAGTTCTTTTAGAACAAAAACCAGCGCTTGTCATGTTAAATACACCCCATAATCCAACAGGATTTGCATTTTCTTCTGATGAAATGAAGCAGATTGCAGACTTATGTTTGGAACGCGGTATTCTTCTCCTTTGCGATGAAGTTTATCGTGAACTCGGAGAGACTCTTTCACCGTCTATGCGTGACTACTCGTCCCAAGCAGTCAGTATTGGGAGCATGTCCAAATCCTATGGCTTAGCTGGGCTTCGCGTGGGGTGGATGGTGGCGCCTCCTGAGATCATTGCTCGTTGTGGGGCAAAACGTGATTATACAACCCTTTGTTGCTCCTCAATTGGACAACATTTAGCCCTTACAGCACTTCGGAATCGGACCAAGATATGGGATCGTAATCGGCAACTGCGTCTTAGAAATATTACGCTACTCGAAGATGCTTTCAGCAAAGCACCGCGTCTCAGGTGGCAGAAGCCAAAGGCGGGGGTGGTCGCTTGGGTGGGTTATTCTTCCAAAATTTCTTCTGAACAGTTGGGGTGGGAGCTACATAGTAGAGATGTCCTTGTGGCACCGGGTATCTTTTTCGGGCAAGAGGGGCACTTCAGATTAGGGTTTGGAGGAAATTCCTGTGATCTTAAAGCCGGTTTAGCTATCCTGGTGGATTACTTAATAAAAGTGTAAGATGGTGAATAGATATGAACAGCGCAATGCAAAAAAAAGTGACTCTTCAAATAATTGGAAATCAGAAGTACCCGGAAGGACATGAAGACCAGCAAGAAATGATGACGGCGGGAACGTTATATCAACGAAACGGAGTTTTCTATGTGGTCTATAAAGATGGCATTAGTGAAACTACCGGAAATAAAGGTACTACAACGTTTTTAAGTGTTAAAGATGGGCTGGTTGGGTTAAATCGTAAGGGAGAGGTCAATAATACTCAGGAATTCAAAAAAGATGTCCTATATAAAAGTATTTATACTACGTGCATTGGAAAAATACGGCTGAGCGTTATGCCCCATCTGGTAGATTGTGACTTGACAGTTTGTGGGGGACGTATTAGTCTAGAATATGATCTTTTTATGGATGATAAATTGGTCAGCTATAATAGTTTGCTGTTAAACATAAAGGAGGATTTCCCCCAATGAGTCTCTATGAGAATATAAAACAACAAGTTACAGATCAGTTGGAACAAGCCGCGCTAACTGCCAAAGCGGTTGGAGAGTTAAATTTTACGGAATTGCCAAGTTATGTTTTGGAAGAACCGAGGGAAAGGGAACACGGCGATTTGGCAACAAATCTGGCTATGGTGCTGGCAAAACAAGTGAAACGTTCACCGAGGGATATAGCCAATACACTGATTAAACACCTGGACACGACAGGGACATGGATAGAATCTTCAGAGATTGCCGGGGCTGGTTTTATTAACTTTCGCTTAAATCCGCTCTGGCTTACGGATGTTATCAAAGAAGTGATTAAAGCAGGCAACAGCTATGGCCAGGTGGATGCAGGTAAGGGCGAAAGGGTTCAGGTCGAGTTTGTGAGCGCAAACCCCACGGGGCTTCTACACATGGGCAATGCCCGCGGTGCAGCACTAGGGGACAGCCTCGCTTCGCTACTCTCCATGGCGGGGTATGATGTCTCCAGAGAATTTTATATTAACGATACAGGCAATCAAATTCATAATTTCGCCTTGTCACTAGAATCCAGGTATCTACAACAGCTAGGTCAGGATTGTCCCTTCCCAGAAGGGGGTTATCATGGAGAAGACTTGATCGAAACGGTCAAAGGGCTTGTTGCCAAAGTAGGAGACAAGTACCTTTCGGTGGAACCGGATCTTCGACGCGAGTTTCTAGTGCGCTATGGTTTGGAAGAAAAAATGCAAGATATCAGGAAGACCCTTCAGGATTTTGGAGTCAACTATGATGTTTGGTTTAATGAACAATCTCTGCATGATTCGGGAGCCGTCAAGTCAACCTTGGAAGACCTCGAGAAAAAAGGATATATTTACGAAAAGGAAGGCGCTCTTTGGCTTAAATCCACTTTGTTTGGAGATGAAAAAGATGAAGTGGTGATTAGAAGCAATGGAACACCGACCTATTTTGCTGCAGATATTGCCTACCATCGCAACAAATTTGAACGAGGATTTACTCGTGTTATTAATATTTGGGGGGCTGATCACCATGGACATGTGGCCCGATTAAAGGGGGCAATGTCTGCTTTCGGGTATGACAAAGATAATCTCCAAGTGATATTAATGCAACTCGTGCGACTCATACGAAACGGAGAAGTTGTAAAAATGTCGAAACGTTCAGGGCAGTACATCACTTTGCGTGAACTGATGGACGAAGTTGGCACAGATGCCGCGCGTTTTTTCTTTAGTTTGCGTGATCCTGACTCCGCAGTGGACTTTGATCTCGATTTGGCAAAAGCACAGTCCTCAGATAACCCTGTCTACTATGTGCAATATGCTCATGCCCGAATGTGTAGTATTTTGCGCCAGGCTGTAGAACTTGGGTATACTGGGGAACCTCCGAGTGATGAAGATTTAAAACGATTAAACAGCACGGAAGAAAGGGATATCCTCAAGAAAATGGCTGACTTACCGAGTGAGGTTACGATTGCTGCACGGCTCATGGAACCTCATCGTTTAGCCCGTTATGTGCTCGACTTAGCCGCCCTTTTTCATACTTTTTATAATAGTCAGCGCGTGCTTGTTGACGATGACGGTCTGCGAAGAGCTCGTTTGAGCTTAGTTGGGGCCGTGAAGCAAATTATTAGTAATGTGTTGGGAGTTCTAGGCGTATCTGCTCCCGAAAAAATGTAGTGTAAAAAATATTATTCTACATGTGTCTAAGGCTTGGTCAAGTAGGAAACATTTAGGGGTGGGCCGAATATATTTATATTCAAATCGACGAAAGGCGGTGGAGTTGTGACCCACTCTTTATCAAGAAATGACAAGCCAACTGAAGCTGATATAGCCTATAACGTATTGAAGGCTCATGGTGACCCCATGCATTATCAGAACTTAATCGAAGAAGTACTCCTACATTTAGGTATTTCTCAGGAGGCCATTCGGATTGCGGCGGCACTCACTCAGATCAACCTAGACACTCGATTTACGTTTCACGGACGCGGTCATTGGGGTTTGAAAGTTTGGGAGGCAGAGAAAATTACCAAACGTCAAACACCGAACCCTTTGATCAACAAACCATCTTCTGATGAGGAAGATAAGTCTGACTCAGACGAACTAGACGAAGAAGCGTTAGATGAAGATGACCTAGAAACAACCCATGAAGCGTTTGATGCGACGGATGAGGGACAGCGCGGAGAAAAATGGTAGACAGCTTTTTATAGGAGAGTAGGAAGTCGACGAGGACGTTAACGCATGTAGCGTTGGTAAGTTATGCCCTTTATCTTGACATCCTTTGCAAGTCTAGCTAAAATAGAACAATGGGATAAAGAAAACTTAGTAAGACACCTAATTGAGTCGTCGCCCGAGTTTCACCTATACCACACAAAACATAGGTTTACTGACAGGAAAAAATAAAGCTAGTGCGGTTCTCGGACTAGCTTTTTTTATGTGTTTTCTTGCAGTAGATAGCGTCGAGTAACTCGGTTTACATTTAACGGTCTGAAAGGAAATGGTAAAGCGCATGACAAAATTTATTTTCGTTACGGGCGGCGTTGTGTCTTCCCTTGGAAAAGGAATCACTGCAGCATCCTTGGGTTGTCTTCTTAAAAATAGGGGTTTAAAAGTGGCCATTCAGAAATTTGATCCCTATATTAATATTGACCCCGGAACTATGAGCCCTTATCAACACGGTGAAGTATTCGTGACTGATGATGGGGCAGAGACAGACTTAGATTTAGGACACTATGAGCGCTTTATTGATGTGCCGGTTTCGAAGAACAGTAACGTGACCACAGGGACAATTTATTGGTCAGTTATCAGGAAGGAACGTAAAGGGGATTATCTGGGAGGGACTGTTCAAGTCATCCCGCATATTACCAATGAAATCAAAGAAAGAATCTACCGTGTCGCGCGGGAGAGTCACCCTGATTTCGTCATTACAGAGATCGGTGGAACCGTTGGAGACATTGAATCTCTTCCCTTTCTCGAAGCCATTCGGCAGATGAAAAATGACATTGGACGAGAAAATGTCATCTATATACATGTTACGTTAGTCCCTTATTTACCTATGTCAGGGGAACTGAAGACCAAGCCAACGCAGCACTCTGTCAAAGAATTACGCGGAATCGGTATTCAACCGACGATCATTGTTTGCCGCTCATCAAAAGAACTTTCCAGTGATATGAAGGAGAAGTTAGCCCTACTTTGTGACGTTGAACTAGAAGGTGTCATTCAGTGTTTGGATGCAGCAACTATTTATGAGGTCCCTCTGAAGCTACAAGATGAAGGGCTCGATGATATTGTTCTTCGCCACGCGGGCATTGAGGCACCTCGTGCAGACATGACAGCGTGGAAGGTTATGGTGGAGCGGATTAAATCTCCAACACGGGAGATGGAGATTGCAATTGTTGGAAAATATGTGGAATTGCCTGATGCCTACTTGAGTGTCGCTGAGGCTTTGCGATCAGCAGGGACCGAGCATGGGGCCAAAGTGAACGTGCGTTGGGTAAATTCAGAGACTCTTGAAGAAGAAGGCGTGGAAAAGTACCTAACAGACGTTGCTGGAATCCTTGTCCCAGGAGGGTTTGGTAATCGAGGGATTGAGGGTAAAATTGAAGCCATTCGTTATGCAAGAGAACAAAAAATTCCTTTCTTAGGAATTTGTCTTGGTATGCAAACAGCCATCATAGAATTTGCGCGTAATGTCTGTGGTATGGACCTGGCCAACAGTACGGAATTTGATGCCGACACGCCCTTCCCTGTCATCGATATACTCCCAGAGCAAAAAGATATTGAAGATATGGGCGGCACCATGCGCTTAGGTATTTCCCCTGCGAAGTTGGTGGAGGATAGCCTCGCGTATGAAGCATATCAAGACGAAGTTGTCTATGAGCGCCATCGTCATCGCTATGAAGTTAATAACCAGTACCGCGCTGAGTTCGAGAAGGCAGGACTGAAGTTTTCGGGAACCTCGCTGGATGGTCGTTTGGTAGAAATCATTGAAATTCCTGATCATCCATGGTTTGTGGCCTCCCAGTTCCATCCAGAATTTAAATCTCGTCCCAACCGGCCGCATCCGTTGTTCAAAGAATTTATAAGAGCCGCACTTAAATAACTTGCGTGAGTCACGATGTTCGATATGCGAATCTCGCGTTTCTAACTTCGACAGGAAGAGTTCTGCCAAACCTTGAATCCAGGGTTTAGCACGAACTCTTCCTGTGTAAAACATACAAAGTGATAGCTAGCCCAACAAAAAAACTAGTCCCTTGTTACGCAAAGCAGGTATAAACGTTCCAAGCCCAGGACGCAGTGTCACACGAGCGCGACGTCTCTATGCAAGCAGAATAGCAAACTCCGAGTAAGCGACCCCAAACACGGGGCGGGACGCACAAGGACGTGCGCTGCCGACAACCGAGCCAAGGTCCCCTCCCGCCATCCTTGGCTCCGGTGACACTCGGACGTCCTTGTCTAGCGCATGGGGAGTTTGGCGGGTACCCCGCACCCCTTTTGGAGCTTACACGGTTAGTTTGCTCTGCGTCGTAGGCGCCGAGCGATGTGTCACGCAAGACCATGATTAAAGGGGTAATATCTTGGGAACAATGGAAAGAGGAAGGAGACTGAAACAGTGGCCTATGTAGCAAGATGGATCGAAAAAAGTGAACATAAACGCTATAATGATTTTTTGGCCAAGAATCCTAAGGGACATGTGCTCCAGTCTTGGGAGTGGGGAGAAATTAAGAGCCGAACGGGATGGATACCTTGGCGGTTAGTTATTGAAGAAAACAGTGAGATTGTGGCTGTAGCGACTATTCTTGAACGAAAAATACCAGTAGTGGGTACACCAATTTTCTACGCTTCTCGTGGGCCCGTGCTGGATTTGAACAATTTCAAATTATTTGATTTTATGCTAGCCGAGATTCGTGAGTTAGCGAAAACTCGCGGGGCAATTTTCCTGAAAGTAGATCCAGATATTCCGTCTTCAGAAAAAGAGCTGGAACAATATTTAACTTCCAGAGGATTTACCTCTGCGGAGAGCGGTAAGGGCTTTGAAGGGGTTCAACCGAAGTACGTGTTTCGTTTAGATATATCTCCAGATGAAGCGACGTTACTAGCTAACATGCAACAAAAAACACGTTACAACATCCGTCTTGCGGTGAAAAAAGGGGTAACAATCCGCAAGGGGACGAGGGCAGATTTACCAGAATTTTATCGCGTTTTAGCAGAAACGACAGAGCGAGATCGTTTCTTGGTGCGAACCTATTCTTATTTTGAGGACCTGTATGATTCCTTAGTTCCAGTGGGCATGGGAGAATTATTTATTGCCGAGTACGAAGGTAAAATCATCTCTGGAACTTTAGCCTTCGTTATAGGAGATAAAGCTTGGTATATCTATGGCGCTTCGTCGAATGCTCATCGAAATGTCATGCCTAATTACTTAATCCAGTGGGAAATGATCCGTTGGGCAAAGTCACTTGGGTGCACGCTCTATGATTTCCGAGGTGTTCCTGGGCTTTTGACGGAAGATAATCCTCTTTATGGGCTTTATCGCTTTAAGAAAGGCTTTAACGGGGAGTATACTGAATTCATTGGAGAATGGGACTTAGTGTATCGTCCGGCAATCTATTTTCTCTGGAACCACTTGGAACCCATCTACTCAGATGTTGTAAAGGGGATCATTGGTAAGATACGGCGAGCGCGGAAGGGATAAGACTATGGCTGAAACCTGGATTGAAGTTAACCTTGATGCTATAGTGGGAAATTATCAGCAGATTGTTAACAACCTTGCTGCTGGATCGAGATGTATGGCAGTTGTGAAAGCGGATGCTTATGGACTAGGCGCAGTTGAAGTTGCGCGTGCGTTGGCGGGAGCTGGATGTGAAGCGTTTGCGGTGACAAGAGTTGATGAAGGGCTTATCTTGCGGGAGCATGGAATAGAGGGATTAATTCTAGTGCTGGGGCCAACGACGCCGGAAGAATGGCCCCAGGCCATTGCGGCACAGCTACAGTTAACGCTCTCTGAATTATCCTCTATTGAGGCGTTGAATCAGGTTTGTTCTGACCTTGAATCAGAACAAACAACCATAGTAGAGGTTCATATCAAGGTTGAGACGGGCATGGGGAGAACCGGTCTTCAGTTTTCTGACTTGGAAGCGCTGACGCTTATTCTGGAGAAAGCCCATTATCTTCAGGTGGTAGGCGTCTATACTCATTTTGCTCGGGCAGCGCATAGGGACAAGGCCTATACATTATTGCAATATGACCGCTTTACGTCTTTTACGAACCGTCTGGAGGAACTGGGGATCCATCCAAATTGGAAACATGTTTGCAATAGCGCGGCTTTCCTCGATTACTCAGATTGGCATCATGATTTTGTTCGTATCGGTACGTTGCTGATTGGACATTATCCAGGTCAAGCATTTAGTGGAAAACTAAAACTTAGCGACCCATGGAACGCTAAAAGCCGGATCGTTCATCTCCGTAAAGTCCCCAAAGGGACTTATGTAGGGTATCAAAGTATCTATCGCACGAAGACCGAGACACAACTTGCAGTGATCCCCGTGGGGTATGCAGATGGGTTTGGCTTAGCACCTCATTTCACACCTCTAGGTTGGATCGACTTTCTCAAGATTGTCATGAAGAACTTCGCAGCTTTATTCGGGATTTTCTTAGGAGTTGAACGGGTGGAACTGAACGGGGAAACAGTCCGCGTCGCGGGAAAAATAGGTATGCAGCTCACAGTGATTGATGTGGGAATGCAGGAGTGCGCTCTGGGAGATGAGGTTGGGATCCCTTTGCGTAGGACTATAGCGAACCCTCGAATTCCTCGAAAGTATAGACAAGAGGGACAAATGTTCTCTGAACGGGTTATGGTTGAAGGAGTTTGCCATTTTATACAGAACGTGTCTCTATAAGACTGTATAGAAAAACCAGCTAGACATAAAGAGGTTGAAAAATGGCAGGGAGAAAGCGATAGAGGTGTAGGGAAGTGGGTAAAATTCTTGTCGTAGATGACCAATTTGGTGTGCGGCGTCTGCTTTGTGAGACCTTCAGAGAGGATCATCATGAAGTCGAAATGGCAGCTAATGGAGCGGAAGAACTTCAGTTACTTACGGCTTTCCAGCCAGATCTTATCCTGATGGACATGAAGATGCCAGGCATGAATGGCATAGAAACGATAGGGAAATTTAGGGAACTAGGCTGCCATGTAGATGTGATTATGATGACGGCTTATGGGGATAATAAGAATATGGGGCAGGCAAAAGAACTTGGAATTCTTTATTATATGGCTAAGCCTTTTGATTTAATTGAGCTGAGAGAACGGGTGAGAAAGATATTAACGGTGACCTTAAAATAAACAAAGCTTCTGACCTTCGGAGAAGGTATACTTTTTTGTTAGTCTAAAGGCAGGAAAATCTTCCTGAACGACGAATGGTAAGAAGTATATGCTCTAGGAAGAGGTGGGAATCATGATTCTAACAACCAATACGACAATCGCTCTTCAATGTTCCCAATGCGGAGAGCTAGAATTTCAGGGCCTCTCACTCTTTGCATTTTCTCGGCGAGGTCGTACGAATCTGCTTTGTGGTTGCGGTCTTCAACTTATGTCAGTCGCCACCAGTAACCTTCAGCAGTTCAACGTTACTTATGCTTGCGCTTACTGTGGGGAGACCCATTATTTAAGATTAAACCGGCATGCCATATGGGGTCATGACGCATTGTCACTGACTTGTCCTGAAGTGGAAGCGTCTGTCGGATATATTGGGCCTAAGCAGAAAGTCGCTGAGGCCTGTGATCAGCGTGAAAAGTCCATTGGGGAATTAGCAATAGAGCTGGGTTATGAGGAGGATTTCGAGAATCCTGAAGTCATGCTTAGGATTCTGGATCATCTTCATAGTTTAACCAAACAAGGAGATTTAGGGTGCGCTTGCGGGAATCATCAGTTATCTTACGAGCTGTTGCCGGATAGAATCGAACTTTATTGTGAATTCTGTGAAGCTGTGGGTGTGATTTATGCGGACAGTTCAGATAATGTTCGACAAATCGAAGATATAAACACTCTTTATCTCCAAGAGAACAAAACTTGGCATATTAATAATCCACTGAGAGGTCAGCATCTTTCAAAAACAAATGAGGAGGAAAAAAAATGGCGTTAGTTTCGATGGTCGAGTTATTAGAAAATGCCCAAAAGGGACGTTATGCGGTAGGTGCCTTTAATTGCAATAATATGGAGATTGTCCAGGCAATCGTGGCAGCTGCAGAAGCCGAGCATGCTCCAGTTATTATTCAAGCCAGCCAAGGTGCCATCAAATATGCCGGGGTTGAGTACATAGCGACTTTGACAAAATTAGCGGCCGAAAGTGCCAGCGTTCCGATCGCCCTGCATCTGGACCATGGGACAAGCTTTGCTCAAGTTATGCAGTGCGCGCGTAACGGATTTTCATCCGTGATGATTGACGGATCTAAACACTCGTTGGAAGATAATATTGCCTTGACCAACAAAGTCATCGAAGCAGTTCGCCCTCTAGGTATGTCAGTAGAAGGCGAATTAGGTAAAATAGGCGGAACAGAAGATGACATTACTGTGAGCGACCGCGAGGCCTTGTTTACGGATCCGGCTGAAGCAGAACGCTTTGTTAATGCGACAAAGGTGGATGCATTAGCCATTGCCATAGGGACAGCTCACGGTCAATATATCGGGATACCTAAGTTAGACTTTGAACGATTGACGAGAATTCGAGATTTAATATCGACACCGATTGTTTTACATGGTTCTTCCGGAGTGCCAGATGAGGCACTGATCGAAGCGATATCACGAGGTGTTTGCAAAATTAACATTGACACTAATATCCGTGAGGCGTTTGTATGGGCTGCTCGCCTAGTCCTTGAAGGGAACGCTAAAGAAATTGACCCTCGTAAAATGTTAGGACCGGCGAGGGAAGCTGCCACTGAAATTATTCGCAAGAAAATAAGGGTGTTCGGAAGTAACGGTAAGGCTTAGTCAATTAGAAAGAAGGCAACGTGATGGAATTCTTTTTAGATTCGGCAAATATCGATGAAATAAAGCAAGCTTGGGATATGGGCGTGATCGCCGGTCTTACCACGAATCCCAGTTTAGTGGCCAAGGAAGGCAAAGATTTTCACGAACTCCTTAAGACGGTGACCGCGATTGTTGATGGGCCCATAAGCGCTGAGGTTATTGCCCTTGATCATGAGGGAATGCTCAAGGAAGCCCATGTGTTAGCTGCAATTCATAAGAATATTGTGGTCAAGATCCCGATGACAGAGGCGGGTCTGAAAACAGTAAAAGCCTTAAACTCAGATAATATCAAGACGAATGTAACCCTTGTGTTTACAGCGAACCAAGCGCTCCTCGCAGCACGTGCGGGCGCCACCTATGTCAGCCCATTTCTGGGGCGACTCGATGACATTGGTGAAAATGGGCTAAACTTGTTGGACGATATGTGTGAGATTTTCCAAGTCCATGTCATTGAAACGAAAATAATTGCTGCAAGCATTCGGAACCCAGTGCATGTCACGGAAGCGGCCAAAATCGGAGCAGATTATGCGACCGTTCCCTTTGGCGTTTTGAGACAGTTGTTTCGTCACCCCTTGACAGATGCTGGGCTAGAAAAGTTTTTAGCTGATTGGAAAAAACATAGTAATTTATAGTCTTACCTGCCTGGTTAGGCTGAATCGCTGTTTGACTATCACTAAATTGGCATCCACGTATCTGATCAACAGATACGTGGATGCCAATATTTTTTCTTTGTGATCATAATTGCAGTTGAAAATGCCTTAAAGGTATGTCACAATAAAGGTTATTATGATAAATTTTTTATGCTATTATAATAGATATGTCGAAATAATACTAATAATACTTTAGGAGGCATGAACAAATGGAAAGAGAACTTACGATGGAATTTGCCAGAGTGACAGAGGCTGCTGCGTTAGCTTCGGCACGTTGGGTAGGTTTAGGGGATAAGATTGCGGCTGATAACGCTGCTGTGGAAGCAATGCGGGCAGTTTTCAACACCATTCACATGGACGGGACAGTGGTGATCGGAGAAGGAGAGATGGACGAAGCTCCGATGCTCTATATTGGGGAACGAGTCGGAAATGGAGAAAGTCCAGAATTAGATGTTGCGGTTGATCCCCTAGAGGGAACAACTGTTTGTGCGAAAGGCTTGCCAGGAGCGATTGCCGTTGTGGCTATTGCCCAGAGAGGCTGCCTGCTACATGCTCCAGATATGTATATGGATAAAATTGCAGTAGGTCCTGCTGCTGTTGGGAAGATAAGTTTGGATGCAACGGTGCTCGACAACGTTACCAATGTCGCTAAAGCATTAGGGAAGCATATTAACGACATAACAGTTGTCATCATGGATCGCGAACGTCATCAGAAACTAATTCAAGAGGTACGAGCTTGCGGAGCGCGAGTTCGTCTTATTACCGATGGGGATGTTTCCCCAGCTGTGGCGTGCGCCATTGATGAATCGGGTGTCGATATGATGATGGGAGTTGGCGGAGCGCCTGAAGGGGTGTTGGCTGCAGCTGCCCTTCGTTGTATGGGAGGAGAAATGCAAGGTCGACTTTGGCCGGAAAATGAAGAAGACGTCGCTCGAGCTAAAGCTCTGGGAATTGAAGATGTCCATAAGTTATTAATGATGGATGACTTAGTACGTACAGATGACGTCTTCTTTGCAGCGACAGGCATTACAGAAGGACCTTTACTGAAGGCTGTAACGTATACTTCCAAAGGGGCTTTGACACACACCGTTGTAATGCGGGGAAAAACAGGGACGGTTCGCTTTATTGAAGCACGTCACTGCTTTGACAAGAAACCGGATTATGCTATGAAGGGCTGTTAAGTCTCATTTCGTATAATTTACCCATAGTTTGGTAAAAATAGATAAGCATACCTTATTATGCAAAGTATACTAAACTTTGAGGTGGATTGTTTCAATGAAATGGATTGCAAATGACGGAAAGCAGCGCGTCAGAATGCTCACAGGAAGCGTCGCTTTTCTCATGGGTCTTGGTATTTCCTTAGTTTTGGTTTTTCCTGTCTTTTCACAAGTTGCGCCAGGAAACGAAGTCATCTGTTATTCCATCGTTACCTTAGAAGCTGGGGCCGATTTAAAGGACATTGCTGCCCGTTACAATACGACAGTTGCAGAAATTCAACAAAATAATTCTACTACGTCTCTGAGACCTGGCGCCACTTTGACCCTTCAAGAAAACACCAAAAGAGCGAGTCAGCCCATTTCACGTGGCCTTGTAACGTCCTGGAATTGGCCAGTGAAAGGGGAGATATCACAGACTTACGGCATGCATAACGGGGACTTTCATCATGGATTGGATATAGCAATTCCAAGTGGTAAACTCATACGGGCTGCTCGAGCCGGCAAAGTGATTAAGGCAGATTGGTTTGGGGTATATGGTTTGACGGTCATGATCGATCATGGGAATGGCGTGCAAACGCTGTATGCTCATAATAGCAAAATCATGGTCAAGGTGGGAGACATTGTCACGGGAGGGGACGAAATTTCGCTTTCAGGGTCCACCGGGAATTCCACCGGACCTCATCTCCATTTCGAAATTCGGCTGAATGGAAGAACGGTAGATCCACAATCTTATTTACCCAAGACGCAGCTTGCGAGTTATTAGGTTAAAAAGCGCTAAACAATTATTAATATATCTTGACCAGTTAATGATATTTGTGCTAAAATAGTATAGTTGACTGAAATTATGTCATTAACAGGTGCAACGTATTGCACTTTTACTCAAATGGGAAAGAAGGTGAAGACATGAAAGAAAAAATTCACCCAAAATACGAACAAACCACGGTGACATGTGCTTGCGGAGAAGTTATTCCAACAGGTAGCACAAGAAAAGATATCAAAGTGGAAATTTGTTCGAAATGCCATCCCTTCTATACCGGGGTACAGCGGTTTGTTGATGTAGGCGGACGCGTTGATCGGTTCAAAAAGAGATATGGTATGTAAACAACGGCCTGCGGTCGTTGCTGGTGGAAAAGCAGAGCGCAAGCTCTGCTTTTTGCGTAAATATGCGAAGATTAAAGTGCGAGATGCCATCGTTGCACTCCGACACTTCACCTTACACCTTGGGCGTTAATATAATAGAGTCAGAGATGAGGAGAGTGTAGGATGGGTAAACCAGTCCAATACGGCGGGCAAGCGGTCATAGAAGGGGTTATGATGCGTGGCCCACTTGAGAGTGCTATTGCGGTGAGGTTACCGAATGGCGAAATCGAGGTTTCACGCGTTCTACTTAATACGTGGGCGAAAAAACCTATTTTCAAGTTACCGTTGATACGGGGGTTCGTAGCACTTGTGGATTCTTTAATTGTAGGAACTCGTGCTTTAACTTTTTCCGCCAATCGTTCAATGGGAGAAGAAGAGGGCGGAGAAGAACTTAGCTTTTGGGATATGGTGCTGACGATAGGGCTTGCATTTGGGCTAGGACTTCTGCTTTTTGTTGGATTGCCGACGGGAGCGGCGCACTTGCTTCGAGGCCAGGTCACTGGAGTGGTATGGCAGAACTTATTGGAAGGCGCCATAAGGCTGGTCGTATTTTTTGTATACATTGTGATTATTTCCCGGCTCAAAGACATTCAACGAGTTTTTCAATATCATGGTGCAGAGCATAAAGCTATTTTTAACTATGAATCAGGGAAAGAACTTACGGTAGAAAATGCACGGCAGTTCCCTCGGTTGCACCCGCGCTGCGGCACAAGTTTCCTCCTCATTGTGGTCGTCGTTAGTATCTTTGTGTTCGCATTTGTGGGTCTACACCCCTTGTGGTGGCGGTTGCTTTCCCGAATGCTTCTTATGCCTTTCGTGGCCGGTATTGCTTATGAAATTCTTAAATTTTCATCAAGAAATTTGGAATCTCCGTTGGTACGTTGGCTCATTGTGCCAGGTCTGTTATTGCAGAAATTAACCACGCGGGAACCCGATGATGCCCAACTTGAGGTCGCCTTAGCTGCCTTGAAGGGTGTTTTAGATTCAGGCCAAGAACTTACTTAAATTTTTGGGGTGTGAAAGATGTTAGAGAAACTTTATGAAATTGAACGGAAATATGATGAATATACAGAGCTACTTAGTGACCCTGAAATAATTTCCAACCAGAATGAGTGGCAGAAATATGCTAGAGCCCAGGCTGGGATGACCAATCTCGTTGCGGCATTTAGGGAATATCAGGAAGTACTCCATGAACTTGAAGAAACGGAAAACCTACTCCAGGAAAAACTTGACGCCGATATGCAAGAAATGGCGGAGCAAGAGCGAGATGAATTGAAGAAGGTTTCACAGGAATTAGAGGAAAAAATACATGTCCTCCTCTTGCCCAAGGATCCCTTGGATGAGAAAAATGTGATTATGGAAATTCGCGCTGGAGCAGGCGGCGATGAGGCAGCCTTGTTTGCTGGAGATCTATATAAGATGTATACCCGCTATGCGGAAGGGCGAGGGTGGAAACCGGAACTCCTTAGTGTAAGCTACGCAGATCAAGGCGGATATAAGGAAATCATTTTTCTAGTGGAAGGGCATGGAGCCTATAGTAAACTAAAGTTTGAAAGTGGTGTGCACCGCGTTCAACGGATTCCAGCAACAGAGTCCGCAGGAAGGATTCATACGTCAACTGCCACAGTCGCTGTTCTTCCCGAAGCAGAAGAAGTGGAAGTCTCGATTAATCCGAATGACCTGCGCATCGATGTGTATTGTTCTAGTGGACCAGGTGGACAGTGTGTGAATACGACTCAGTCGGCCGTGCGAGTCACCCATCTGCCGACGGGTATCATTGCAACTTGCCAAGATGAAAAATCGCAACTTAAAAATAAAGAGAAGGCGCTGCGTGTCTTGCGTGCTCGTATTCTAGAGAAGGCCCAAGATGAAGCGAGCGGAGAACAGGCGTCTCAACGCCGAAGCCAGGTCGGTACAGGAGACAGAAGTGAGCGGATTAGAACCTTTAACTTCCCACAAGGAAGGGTTACGGACCATCGCATCGGTCTAACCTTGCATCGCCTTGAGTCGGTCCTTAATGGAGATTTAGAAGAAATGATTGAAGCTTTGAATTCGTCAGATCAGGCGGAACGCTTGAAGGCGGAGATCGAATAAGTGATAGTTAGAGAGGCAATGCATTGGGGTGCAGCAAAGCTCTTGGAAAAAGAGATTGATAATGCCCGCTTTGACTCAGATTTATTATTAGCCGCAGTTTTGAACGTGTCCCGTGACCGCCTCTATCTTGATGGGGACCTTGATTTGTCTGAGCAAGAAGAGAGGGACTTTGGGGGCGTTATTCTTCGTCGCGCGGAGCACGAGCCTCTCCAATACATCTTAAAGAATCAGGGGTTCATGGGACTGTCCTTCTGCATTGATGAGCGAGTGCTTATTCCACGAGCCGACAGCGAACTTCTAGTCGAGAAATGGCTGGAACTTGTCAGATCGGAAGTAAGACAAGAGCAGGACCCCCCAATAAAGGTCGTAGACCTTTGTACGGGAAGTGGTATTCTCGCTATTTCTATGGCACATTATTATCCTCAAGCGGAAGTGGTTGGAACGGATCTCTCGCAAGATGCCTTAGTGGTTGCAAGAGAGAATGCCGTGCGTTTAGGTATCTCTGTACAGTGGCGTCAAGGAGACTTTGTGAAGCCAATCCAGGATGAACGCTGGGACTATATTGTTACCAACCCTCCCTATGTTTCGGAGGACGAATATTCCCAGTGCGCTCCGGAGATTTTCAGAGAACCCTCGATGGCTTTTTTAGGAGGACAAGACGGTCTGGACTTTTACCGCAGATTAGCAGAAGAAACTAGAGCGTTGTTAAACCCGCTGGGGAAACTCCTTATGGAAATTGGTTGTAATCAAGCAGACGCAGTGTGCGAAATTTTCCACATGAAGGGCTTTGAAACACAGGTTTTCTCGGACTTGGCGGGGCACGACCGGGTCATCATAGTGAGGTGAGCAAGATGGACACTAAACGATGTTACATTGATGGAGCACATCCAGAGGCTGAATTAATTAAAGAGGGTGCAGAGTGGCTGCAAGCAGGGGAATTGGTAGCCTTTCCCACGGAAACAGTGTATGGCTTAGGGGCGAACGCCCTAGATGCCTCGGCCTGCATTAAGATCTTCGAAGCCAAAGGACGGCCTCAGGATAACCCTCTTATTGTACATGTTTGTGACCGTGCTATGGCAAATAGTTTGGTTGCAAACTGGACGCCAGAGGCAGAACTATGTATTCAACACTTTTGGCCAGGTCCGTTGACCTTAGTTATGACGAAAACTGCTAGAGTTCCAGATATTGTCTCTGCAGGTCTGCCCAACGTGGCAATTCGTATGCCCAGTCATCCTGTTGCTCTCGGTCTAATTAAGGAAACAGGACTCCCAATTGCCGCACCAAGTGCTAATCTTTCTGGGAAACCCAGTCCCACAAGTGCCAGTCATGTATGGCGTGACATGGAAGGTAAAATCCCATTGATTCTAGATGGTGGGTCCTGCCCGCTGGGATTGGAATCAACCGTGCTAGAGGTGAGTGGAGGAATTCCAACCATTCTTCGTCCTGGCGGAATTTCTAAGGAACAGTTAGAGGCGGTACTTGGTGAAGTTGGGGTGGACAACCCGTCCGAGACCTTGGCTCCCAGAGCGCCCGGCATGAAATATAGACATTACGCGCCACAAGGCGACATGCTTCTGATGATTGGATCACCCCAGCGCATCATACAGCGAATGGGACTGGAAATTCAAAAAGGACATGGCAGGCTAAAAAAGGTCGGGGTTCTTTGTTCTCTGGAGAGCGCGCCATTGTTATATCATTGTCTTCCAGATCTCTTGTTTGTTCTGGGGTCTAAAAATAGGCCGGAAGAAATTGCGAGAAACTTATTTGAGGGATTGCGTTTGTGCGATGAAAGAGGCATGGATTTGATCTTGGCCGAAGGGGTCGATGCAGGGGGACTAGGGACCGCAATTATGAACCGCTTACAGAAAGCGGCTGGTCAGAGGATTGTGTACATCCCGTAGAACATACGCATCTGCAAGGGTACGAGGCATTGGCTGCCTACTAATCTGACGAATCCGTCTAATAGACCCATTCCCGTGCATATACATAGGTGTATGAAAGTAAGAACAGGTCAAAGATGTAAAATAGACTGACAAACTGACTTGTTACTTTTTCAAGGTGCCTCAGTGTGAACGGAGGAACGCGAATTGGATTTAGGATGGGTTGTGGCAGTTGCAATTGCCCTGGGAGCAGATGCATTCTCTGTATCTTTAGCGATCGGCTTGTCAGGTGTTAGGAAAAGAATGATGCTACGACTATCGTTGGTTGTAGCCGTATTCCATGTGCTCATGCCGCTGGTCGGGATGATGTTGGGGCAGGCGCTCGGATCGATTCTCGGTCGTTATGCCAGTGCGATAGGAGCCTTAGTCCTTATCGGGTTGGGGGCGAGAATGCTTTACAAGGTTTATAGACCGGCACTCGAACATTATCACTTTAGGGAAGCTAGAAAGGCTTTTTTTCAGAAGAACTCCACTAAGACATCCCTCAGCGGTTTCGGTATCTATGTCTTAGCGTTCAGTGTCAGCCTAGATGCCTTAAGTGTGGGCTTTTCATTAGGAACGATCAAATCAGATCTCTTCATCACGGTCATGACTATTGGCATTATTGCGGGGCTTATGACAGGGATGGGCTTGGTGCTTGGGCGTGTGATGGGACCGAGATTAGGCGATAGGGCTGAACTGCTTGGAGGCCTGGCGTTGTTGCTGATCGGTGTTAAATTGCTCTTCTAAGGAATTGGATTATCCCTATGACACAGGCTCAAGACGAAGCCCTGAACCGTCTTTTTCCTCTACATGTAGATAAAACGAGATCTTTAGGAGCCTGGGGAGACCAACAAAAGGATGTTATCGATCCTTGGGGTGGGTCTCACGAGGTTTATCGCCAGACAGCCTATGAGATTGGGCAGTTGTTAAGCCAGTTAAAGGGGCATTTGAGAGAGCGGTCTGATCATTGAACAGAGTATGATGGAGCCTCATCATCTATGACCAGTGTTTAAGATGTGCTAAAGCTGTCTAAACTAGAGGCGGCTTTATTTTTTGCATTTTTTGCAGGAATTTTTGAGCAAATGTAGAATTTTAAATAAATATATAGAAATGGAGGAATGAACATGAGAGTTGCGTTGGGATCGGATCACGGTGGTTACGAACTCAAGAAAGTCATTCTTAAACATTTAGAGGCACAGGGATTTAAGGTTGAAGATTTTGGTACCTATACCTCTAACTCGGTGGATTATCCCAAGTATGGTTTTTCTGTAGGGAACGCGATTATCAAGGGACAGGCAGACTTGGGAATTGTGATTTGTGGAACTGGGCAGGGGATGTCTATGGCTGCCAATAAGATTTCAGGAATCCGCGCTGCTGTCTGTTCAGAGACTTTTTCTGCACGAATGGCGAGAGCGCATAACAATGCCAACGTTTTATCACTGGGTGCTCGGGTCATTGGTGCCGGTCTGGCACTTGATATTGTAGATATCTTTTTACAGACGGAGTTCTTAGGGGGTAGACACGCTGTCCGCTTGAACTTGATTTCTAACATTGAACGCGGTGAGACAGTCTAAGTCCTGTTCGAATCATAGAGGAGGAATACAGTTCTCATGGATGAAAATGTCGCAGATAAATTACAAGTGTTGGCCAACGTTTGGAACGAGGTACTCGATGCCTTTTTTCTAAAGGTGACGCTAAGACGGGGGCAAATCCTCGTTTTAGGGTGTAGTACGAGCGAAGTAATCGGCCAAAGGATCGGCCAAGGAAGCAGTTTAGAGGTTGCAGAGGTGTTGCTACCCCCTTTGTTGAAACGCGTTCGCCAGCTAGGGATTTTTTTGGCGGTGCAGGGATGTGAACATATTAATCGCGCTCTAGTTGTGGAGGAAGCTTGCGTGGATCAGTATGGATTAGAAGTGGTTACGGTACTTCCTGCGTTGCATGCGGGAGGTGCCATGTCAGTGCAGGCTTGGAGAACATTCTCTTCACCTGTTATAGTAGAGAAAGTACAAGGGCATGCTGGAATAGACATCGGTGATACATTTATTGGCATGCACCTTCGTCCAGTCGCCATACCCATTCGCATACATGTGAAGGAACTGGGAGAAGCACACATAACTCTAGCCTACACCAGGCCTCGTCTCATAGGGGGACCCCGAGCGGAGTATGTATTGTAACAATAGAGCAAGCCCTTCTATTCTGGTCAAATTTATTTTTAGGAGTGAAACGAATTGGATTACATTAATCAATGGGTGAAAGCCCAAGACCCTGAAATCGCTCAAGTCATTGAGCAAGAGGAGAATCGTCAGCGAAATACGATTGAGTTAATTGCATCAGAGAACTTTGTTAGCCGAGCAGTGATGGCGGCACAAGGGTCTGTTTTAACGAACAAATATGCGGAGGGCTATCCAGGAAAGCGGTATTATGGCGGCTGCGAATTTGTGGATGTCGTCGAAGACCTGGCGCGTGAAAGGGTTAAGAAAATATTTGGTGCAGAGCATGCGAATGTCCAGCCACATTCTGGGTCTCAAGCCAATTTTGCGGTTTATTTTGCCTTCTTAAAACCTGGAGACACGGTGCTTGGTATGAATCTTTCCCACGGGGGACACTTGACCCATGGGAGCCCAGTCAATGTCTCGGGATCTTATTTTAACTTTGTTCCATACGGTGTTGATCCTTTAACGGAACGTATTGACTATGATCAGGTTCGACAGTTAGCGCTTGAACATCATCCAAAGATGATTGTTGCTGGGGCCAGTGCCTATCCTCGGGTTATTGACTTTGCCATCATGCGCGAAATTGCCGATCAAGTGGGCGCCCTTTTAATGGTAGATATGGCCCACTTTGCAGGACTGGTAGCCACAGGATTACACCCATCGCCCATCCCTTACGCGGACTTCGTTACTTCCACGACGCATAAGACGTTAAGAGGACCTCGTGGCGGCTTAATTTTATGTAAAAATGAGCATGCGCAAGCCATTGATAAAGCTATTTTTCCCGGAATTCAGGGCGGTCCCCTAATGCATGTTATTGCAGCTAAAGCAGTTGCTTTTGGTGAGGCGCTACAGCCTGACTTTAAAGAATATCAAACCAATGTAGTGGAAAACGCCAAAGCGTTGGCCCAAGCGCTGAAGGACCGCGGGTTCCGACTTGTTTCAGGAGGAACGGACAACCATCTAATGCTAGTGGATGTTCGGACCAAAGAGCTAAATGGCAAAGAAGCTGAAAACATTCTGCATGAAGTTGGCATTACCGTCAACAAAAACACTATCCCATTTGATCCTGCTAGTCCATTTATCACAAGCGGAATTCGCATTGGAACACCTGCCGTGACATCGCGGGGCATGAATGCAGAGGCCATGAAGCGAATCGCAGAGGCCATGGACTACGCCTTGACCTCTCATCATGAACCTGATAAACTAGCAAAAGCACGGGAAATTGTCAGCTCACTATGTGCTGAGTTTCCTATATATGCAAATTTAGATTAGGAGTTGAGACCGGAACGATGGCAAAGATTCAAGTTCTTGATCACCCTCTAATTCAACACAAGTTATCCCTTATTCGTGATGAGAAAACAGGCTCAAAGGAATTTAGGGAACTGGTAGAGGAAGTCGCCATGCTTATGGCCTATGAGGTAACCCGTGATTTCCCTCTCCAGGATGTTGACATTAAAACACCCGTTGCCATAGCCAAATCCAAAATGCTCGCTGGCCGGAAAGTCGGATTGGTACCCATTCTGAGAGCAGGCTTAGGTATGGTCGATGGGATGCTTCGCCTGATTCCTGCAGCCAAAGTTGGGCATGTTGGTCTTTATCGGGACCCAGAAACCCTTCTACCTGTGGAATACTACTGCAAGTTACCTAGTGACATTGCGGAAAGAGACCTTATCGTCATAGATCCTATGTTGGCAACGGGGGGCTCTGCATCCGCGGCCATTATGTTCTTAAAAGATCGTGGTGCTAAAAACATCAAATTAATGTGCTTGATCGCTGCCCCAGAAGGAATAGCGGCAGTGCAAAAAGTTCACCCTGATGTGGATATTTTTGTCGCCGCAGTGGATGAATGTTTGAACGAGCACGGATATATTGTGCCTGGGCTTGGTGATGCAGGAGACCGATTGTTTGGGACAAAATGATGACACAGAAACAACGACCAAGTTGGGATAGTTATTTTATGCAGTTGGCTTTCGTGGTGGCTGGGCGCTCTACGTGTCTACGCCGTCAAGTTGGAGCTGTGCTGGTCAAAGAGAAACAAATACTGAGTACAGGTTATAATGGGAGTCCATCGGGACTCCTTCATTGTGATGAAGTCGGTTGTATGCGGCAGAGCTTAAACGTTCCTTCGGGGGAACGTCTTGAGATCTGCCGTGCTGTGCATGCTGAACAAAATGCACTGGTACAAGCAGCAAAGCATGGCGTCGCAATTGCCGGCGCAGATCTCTATACAACACTGCAACCGTGTGTCCAATGTACAAAAATGATCATCAATGCTGGGATCCGGCGTGTCGTCTATACGCAAGCCTATCCGGACCAGCTTGCTGGTGAAATGTCAAAAGAAGCAGGCTTAGAGCTTATACAACTTGACTTGTAGATGGATCGAAGGGGGTAAAAACTTGAAAAATCCAAAAAAGGTTATGGTAGTGTTTGGCACGAGACCTGAGGCCATAAAAATGGCTCCGGTGATACGGGCGCTGCGCCAGAATGATTCAATAAACTGTCAGGTGACCGTGACAGCGCAGCACCGTGAAATGTTAGATCAGGTTTTGAAGTTGTTCAAAATAGTCCCTGATTTTGACCTAAACCTTATGAAGCAGGGTCAAACACTCACGGATATCACCACCCGGGCACTTTGTGGGCTTAGAGAGATTTTTCAACGTGAACTCCCTGACCTTATCTTGGTACATGGAGACACAACGACCACATTTGTAGCGGCTTTGGCCGCTTTTTATGCACAAATTCCAGTGGGTCATGTAGAAGCCGGGCTCCGAACGGGTAACAAATATTCACCGTTTCCTGAAGAAATGAATCGTAAATTGGCAAGCGTTCTGACAGATCTACATTTCGCACCCACAGAAACAGCGAAAATGAACCTATTAAAGGAAGGGATTCAATCAGAAAAGATATTCGTAACAGGCAATACCGTGATTGATGCCTTGTTAGCCACGCTGAAACCAGAGTATCAATTTCTTGACCCGCATATCCAAACAATTCTCGAACAGGGAGCAGCAGCTCGGATGATTTTGGTCACAACCCATCGCCGGGAAAATCTCGGTGAACCGATGCGTCAAATATATCAAGCGTTACATAGCACGCTGGAGATGTTCCCGGATACTTATGTCATATTTCCAGTGCATAAAAACCCAAAGGTCCGGAAAGTTGTCACGGAAGTATTAGGATCGCATCCAAGGGTCAATCTTGTTGAACCGATGGATTATGAACCATTCGTAAATTTAATGGCATGTGCACATTTAATTTTGACAGACTCAGGAGGAATCCAAGAGGAAGCGCCTTCATTGGGTATACCGGTCTTGGTGGTACGGGATACGACAGAACGCCCCGAAGCGGTTGCTGCAGGGACGGTCTCACTTGTGGGGACAGAATACAACACTGTATTTACGGAACTGAAAAGCCTTTTAAGTGACCAAAACGCTTATCAAACAATGGCAATGGCTAGTAATCCGTATGGTGACGGTTGTGCTGCGGAACGTATTGTCGACATCATTGTTGGAAACTCGACAAGAAAGTAAGTTGACGATAAAAAATAGCAATGTACAAAAAAGCACAAAGCGAGACCAAAGTGTGATAATATATAATTACTATTATGAATAGTAAGCTTTCTGGTAAACATAATTAATGGTTAATAGGTATATATTACTTAGAAAAGGAACGAAGTAAGATGGCAAAGGAACAAAAATCCTGGCAAAAAGCTGTTATGATGGGATCAACTATTTCAACATCGGTGGCGGGATTAGTAGGAACAGGATACTTCTTGGGACGTTACTTGGATGGCCGCTGGGGTACTGAGCCTTGGCTTACGGTCGGCTTAATTCTAGTAGGACTAGCACTAGGCGCAGTTTACCTGGTGATTACATTAAGAGAGTATGGGGCCTCCAATGATAAAAAGTAGCATAATAGCTTTGTGGATCGGAACTGCTTGTATACTACTTGGAATTGCTGTATCGGGTGAACAATCCTACCTTGGCACACTGGTTGGGTACTGGGTGGGGTTTGGCTATATAATATGGGTTTATCGTGAAACACAGCGCAGCTCCGAACTTGAGATTGTTTCGGCACTCCAACGGATGCGCAGGAGCCTAATGGCTCGCTTAGGCATGGTTACTCTCGTTGTCGTTGCTGTAGCCCGCTTCCAGGCAAGTTGGCTTTTCAGCTTAGCGATAGGGATTGCTACAGGGGTAGTTCTATCCTTTATCATCATGGCCATGAATAATGTTAATGGAGAAAGGGGTGATAAAAGAAGTGCATGAAGAATTAATTTTATGGACGTTGGGAGGCATGACCTTTCACGGGAAAACATTGATCATGACCTGGATATCAATGGCCGCTATATTGGTATTCTGCTCGCTAGGGGTGCGGAATCTAACCAGCGGTAAACCCGGTAAAATGCAAAATGTTTTGGAATGGATTATTGATTTTGTTGGTAATCTTGTTTCTGACAACATGGACCCTGAGAAGGGGCGTCCAATTCTAGGGTATTTGGTAACACTGTTTATGTTTATTTTCTTTTCCAATATGCTTGGCCTTATCCCAAATTTCTCGCTCAATCTGTTTGAACATTTCCACATAGAATTTGCTCAATTGAACAAGATCTTTGAGAGTCCTACATTAATGTCGCCTACTGCGGATATCAATACGACAATGGCTTTAGCAGTATTAACCATTTTGTTGGTAATCGGCTTAGGAATTAAACATAAAGGACTCCATTATTTCCATCATTTCATTGAGCCTTACCCTATTTTCTCAATCATTCACATCATTGATATGCTCTCGAAACCAATGACTCTAGCCTTTCGTCTTTTCGGGAATATCTTTGCTGGCGAAATTCTCACCAAGGTCATTCTTATGCTTCCTGGTATCTATGTTCTGGGAGGAATTCTTCCGCAAACAGTATGGTTAGCCTTTAGTATTTTCATTGGAGCCATACAAGCTTATGTGTTCACGGTATTGACCGCAGCATACGTATCTCAAGCGGTCACTGAGAGCCATTAAGTGTCATTTCAAGGTTTGTTTTCAGTGAAGGTGGACCTTCACTGAGGGAATAATATTAATAATTTTTCTAATAAGAAAGGAGGAAATCCTATGGACGTCGGAGCTGCAGCTGCACTTGGTGCAGGAATTGCTGCTGGATTAGCAGCCCTTGGTGCTTCACTCGGTAATGGTAGTGTTGTTACGAAAACTATAGAAGGTATTGCCCGTCAACCAGAGGCTAAAGCATCTTTACAATCCACTATGTTTATTGGTGTCGGCTTGATCGAGGCCTTGCCGTTATTAACTTGGGTGCTTGCCCTTCTTCTCATGTTCACAAAGTAAGTTCGTGATGGGAAAATGCCAAGCCCCATTTTTCAAGGGGGAACGAAAGTTCCCCCTTGAAAAAAAACATTAAGATGTTAATCAGACTCGAGGGGGGGTAGACCGTTGGGGAATCCTATTCTATTTGACTATACATTACCTGTTACGATTATATCTTTCCTGTTGCTCGTTTGGCTGCTCAGTAAAAAGGCTTGGGGTCCGCTAATGAAAATGATGGAAGAACGGCGGAGTCATATTGAATCCATGCTGGCACAGGCGGAAAATGAACGTCAACAGGCAGAACAAATAAAACGCGAGTATCAAGAAGAAATGCGTAAAGCCCGCCAGGAGGCCCAAGAAGTGATCGCTAAGGCCACAAAGGTCAGTGAAACTCGGGCGTCTGAAATTTTAGCTGCTTCTCATGAAGATGCAGAGAAAATCAAGAAATCAGCCCTTGTAGATATTCAACGCGAACGCGATCGGGCAATTTCCGAGGTTAAGGCACAAATCGCTGATCTGTCAGTCTTAGTGGCTGAGAAATTAATTCGTCAAAAGCTTGACATCAAAGGTCAAGGGGAACTCATTAATCAATTTATTCAAGAGGTAGGGGAAATGCAATGATAAATGGGGCACTTGCTCGTAGGTATTCTCAGGCCTTGTTTAAAATTGCCTCGGAGACAGCCCTTGATCCAATTGATACAGATCTGCGTGAGCTTACAAAGCTGGTGGAAGAAAATGAAGAGGTCAAGAGTACCCTACTTCATCCCCATATTTCCGTGACCGATAAAAAATCTATCATGGACAAGTTACTGGGGGAAGACTTTGGGACAACAACACGTCATTTTCTCTACCTCTTAATTGATCGGAAAAGGGAAAGTCTCTTACCGTTCATTCAGGCTGAGTTTACTCGGTTGGCGGATGAGGCACGTCATGTTGTGGAAGCGAAAGTGGCCAGTGCCATTGCTTTGAGTGCTACGCAACTTGATGATCTAAAACAGGCCATAGGACGTAAGACAGGGAAAGACGTCCGAATTGTTAGCGAAGTTCGAACTGAACTCATTGGCGGGATTCTTATACAGGTCGGAGATAGCGTGATGGATGGGACCATCGCCCACGCTTTACAAAAAATGCGTGTGGATTTGCGTCGAACCTCAGAGAAACCTCAGGAAGTAGGGGTGAAATAACAGGATGAAGTTGCGTCCAGAAGAAATCAGTTCCATTATTAAGCAACAAATTGAACGCTATGAAACAGCGGTTGATATCGTAGATGTAGGAACAGTTATCCAGGTTGGTGATGGTATCTCCCGTGTTTATGGTTTGGAAAAGGCTATGGCAGGAGAACTCTTAGAGTTTCCTGGTGGCGTTTTCGGTATGGCTATGAACCTAGAAGAGGATAACATCGGGTGCATTATTCTTGGAGACTTTACTGGAATTAAAGAGGGCGATCAAGTCAAGAGAACAGGGCGTATTGTGGAAGTCCCTGTGGGCGAAGCTTTGATTGGGCGAGTTGTTAATGCACTTGGACAACCCATTGATGGTAAAGGAGAAATCGTAACGACGAAGTTTCGTCCGATTGAATCTCCGGCATCCGGCGTTGTCGCTCGAAAATCCGTCCATGAACCTTTACAAACTGGTTTAAAATCTATTGATGCCATGGTACCAATTGGTCGCGGACAGCGCGAGTTGATTATTGGTGACCGCCAAACAGGTAAGACTGCAGTGGCGATCGATACGATCATTAACCAAAAAGGACAAGACATCATTTGTATTTATGTTGCTATCGGTCAAAAAGCTTCAACGGTTGCAAGCGTCGTGAAGACATTAGAAGACAAAGACGCTATGAAGTTCACGATTGTGGTCGCGGCTACCGCATCTGAACCTGCACCTATGCTCTTTCTCGCACCATATGGCGGTTGCGCCATGGGAGAAGAGTTCATGTATAATGGCAAGCATGTTCTGATTGTTTACGATGACCTTTCCAAACAAGCCGTGGCTTACCGTGAACTTTCGCTGCTTCTAAAACGTCCACCAGGGCGTGAAGCATATCCTGGAGACGTTTTCTATCTTCACTCTCGTTTATTGGAGCGCGCAGCGAAGCTTTCTGATGAACTCGGTGGAGGATCGATGACGGCGCTGCCAATCATTGAGACTCAAGCGGGTGATATGTCAGCCTATATTCCAACGAATGTAATTTCAATCACTGATGGTCAAATATTTCTAGAAGCTGACCTCTTCAACTCTGGTTTCCGACCTGCCATTAACGTTGGTATCTCCGTCTCACGTGTCGGGGGTTCTGCACAAATTAAAGCGATGAAACAGGTTTCAGGACAACTTCGTTTGGATCTGGCCTCATATCGTGAATTGGCTGCATTTTCTCAGTTCGGATCTGACTTGGATAAGATTACCCAGATGCGACTTGCACGTGGACAGCGTACGCTGGAAATTCTCAAGCAAGGCCAGTATGCACCGTCGCCAGTTGAAGAAGAAGTGGTGGTTATCTTTGCGGCAGTTAAAGGGTTTATCGACGAAATCGATGTCGACAAGATTGGAAAATTCGAAGTCGAGTACCTGCGTTTCATGCGCTCCGAGAAGGCCGACCTGTTAGAAAAGATCCGCACAGAGAAGGCGCTCTCCAAAGAAATGACCGCCGAGCTTGAGAAAGCGATCAAAGATTTCAAGCAGGGATTTGTAGCCTAGATTAAAAAGGGGTAGGTGAATGAGGTGGCAGGAGCACAAGATATTCGTCGTCGGATTCGCAGCGTCCGTAATATGCAGCAGATCACAAAGGCGATGAAAATGGTTTCCGCAGCCAAACTCAGAAAAGCCCAGCTAAAACTTAACGCTGCCCGGCCCTATGCCCTTCAAATGCAAGGGGTCTTAGAACGCCTAGCACAGGCTCCAGTGGATGAAATTCATCCACTCCTAATAAAAAGGCCTGTGCATAAGGTGGTTTATGTGCTAATAACGTCAGACCGTGGTCTATGTGGAGGGTACAATGCTAACCTCATTCGTAAGGTCAGCGGAATGATTAAAGAAGCACAGCAGGAGGTTAAGTTGGTAACGGTAGGCCGCAAAGGCCGGGATTTCTTCCGGCGCGGTAAAACTGAGTTTTTGGCTGAGTATACGGGATTTGGAGACGAACCGAGTTATAATCAGGCCAAAGAGGTTGCTCAGGAAGTAATTCGCCTTTATGAGGAGGGCGAAGCGGACGAGGTATATCTCTTATATACTGAATTCGTCACAGCGATGACTCAGAGACCCACTCAAATAAAGTTGCTTCCGATGGAACAACCTGTAGCCAAGGAAGGTAAAGAATATATTTTCGAGCCTTCGGCTGAAGAAATCCTGAACAGTCTGTTACCGAAGTACATTGAGACACAGATTTATCGGACAATCCTTGAAGGAAAAGCGAGTGAGCAAGGGGCTCGTATGACAGCCATGAGTTCGGCTACGGATAATGCGAAGGATATGATTGATCGGTTGTCGCTGGCGATGAACAGAGCCCGACAAGCGGCGATCACTACGGAAATATCTGAAATCGTCTCTGGAGCAGCTGCCCTAGAATAAACTGTCAGAAATACCCAATAAGGAGGTTTGGCGCCTGTGAATATCGGCAAGGTTTTGCAAGTTTTGGGACCAGTAGTTGACGTAGAGTTTATGCCCCACCAACTGCCGGGGATATATAATGCCCTTGAGATCAAAGTTCAAGACAAGAACCTAGATATAACCTTAGAAGTAGCTCAACATCTCGGAAATAACACCGTGCGTACTGTTGCAATGTCCTCTACGGATGGATTGCAACGGGGCATTGACGTCACTGATACCGGCGCAGCGATCACTATACCTGTAGGACCAGCCACGCTTGGACGGATGGTTAGCGTTTTAGGTCTGCCCATTGACAACGGTGGGGAAATAAAAGCAGAGACCTATTATCCAATTCATCGTCCTGCCCCGTCTTTTGAGGATCAAGAACCATCCACTCAAATTTTAGAGACGGGAATTAAAGTTATTGACTTGCTTGCTCCTTACTCTAAGGGCGGGAAAATTGGACTCTTTGGCGGTGCTGGAGTTGGTAAGACAGTTCTGATCATGGAACTTATCAATAACATTGCTAAAGGACACGGAGGACTTTCCGTATTCGCTGGTGTTGGAGAACGAACTCGTGAAGGAAACGATCTATGGAACGAAATGAAAGAGTCTGGCGTTATTGACAAAACGGCTATGGTGTTCGGACAAATGAACGAACCTCCAGGTGCTCGTCTTCGCGTAGGCTTAACAGGACTGACCATGGCGGAATACTTCCGGGATGATCAAGGTCAAGACGTACTACTCTTTATTGACAACATTTTCCGATTCACACAAGCCGGCTCTGAGGTTTCGGCTTTGCTAGGTCGGATGCCTTCCGCAGTAGGATATCAGCCGACTTTGGCTACAGAAATGGGCCAATTACAAGAGCGGATTACATCCACTCACAAAGGGTCTATCACCTCTGTACAAGCAATTTATGTACCGGCTGATGACTATACAGACCCCGCTCCGGCAACAGCGTTTGCTCATCTGGACGCAGTCACTGCTTTGTCCCGTTCTATTGCTGAGATTGGGATTTACCCGGCGGTTGACCCACTGGAGTCTTCGTCTCGAATCCTTTCGCCTTTGGTGTTAGGAGACGAACATTATGAAGTGGCACGACGTGTTCAAGCCATTCTCCAAAAGTACAAAGAGTTGCAAGATATTATTGCAATCCTTGGTATGGATGAGCTTGCTGAAGATGAAAAACTAATCGTGTTCCGCGCTCGTAAAATTCAGCGCTTCTTGTCGCAACCGTTCCACGTTGCAGAAGCATTTACGGGTACACCTGGCAAGTATGTCGCATTAAAAGATACTATTCGTGGCTTTAAAGAAATTGCAGATGGGAAATACGATGACTTGTCTGAGGTTGCTTTCCTAATGGTTGGATCTATTGAAGAGGTTATCGAAAAAGCCAAGACATTGGAGGCGTAAGCCATGGCAGGAACTTTTTCACTGCGCATTGTCGCTCCTGTGGGGAATGTCCTGAAGGAAGATGTTGAGTTTGTCATTCTTCCCGGCGGATCAGGCGAATTAGGGATTTTGCCGAACCATGCCCCCTTAATTGCAGGACTAGATGTCGGAGTTATACGGTACACCCTAAACAGTACGATTAAACGAGTGGCGATTACCGGAGGCTTTGCAGAAGTTATCGAAAATTCTGCTACCGTACTTGCGGATACTGCAGAGCTGAGTGATGAAATTGATTTGTCTCGCGCTGTAGAGGCTAAAGAACGGGCTACAAAGCGTTTGGGGGTACATTCCAGTGAAATCGACCTAAAACGTGCAGAGTATGCCCTGCGAAGAGCTGAAACTCGCATTAGTGCCGTAGAAGGTAAAATGTAAATAGCTTAGTTCTTCGAAAATTCTAAGCAAACGAAAAAAGGCCCTTTCCGGGGCCTTTTTTCGTTTGCTATGTAGGGACGATGTATCGTAACCATTTCCCTAGTCCCTATTATAGAATAGCCTGTAATAGGCGCTAATACCTTAAAACCACCGCGCAACATGCTCTCACCACAAGGATACAAGTTAATCTATCAACCCTATAAAAATGACCTTAGTTAAAATAAATTTGTCTCAGCAAGTATGTTAACTTTCTCTAAATTTGGTAAAGCTATGACTAAACCCATAGAGATTGAGAAAGAGGTATTTAACATGCTTGCTGGGCTTTTAGCACCGAAAGTTAATCCCAACAGAACTATGATCAGTACGATGATAGTTTGTGTTTTAATAATGAGTTTTCTCCCGTGGTCTTATAAGTTCAAGATGCCTTGGAAAGAGGCTGCCGTGGTCTCACAAACAACTGTACCTTTATTATTGAATTCTGGGGAGGTGCAGGCCAACGAAGCAGAATTGAATATTACACTGTGGTTTGAAAACGGTGATGTTCCACATGGAACATGGAATAACCACCCAATGCCTGATTGGATTTGGACATATAATGAGCTTCAGACAGGCAATGAAAAAGTGGCCACTCTCTCAGGACATCGAACGATCAACAAAAATGAGGAAACTAGCTTGTATACATGGTATACTATCATGGCACAAGAACTTGCCGAAACTGGAGGGACGATTTATATAGATGAGCGTGTCGATCAGGCAATGGACATATCAGCTTATCTAAGCAAGACCAATGCTCTCCCTACTCAGTGGGCATTAATAGACAACATGCTTTCCATTGCAGCCTATCAGAAATCAATTTCTACAAGTGTCTTAGCAGGACAAGATAAGATCAACATCCAATTGCTTAGTCGTGGTAAGAATAACGAGGGCCGAACCGTCCTGGCTATTCCTGCATTACTCAATGAATTTTAAGTTAATCTATAGAATAAAGCCTAAATAGCAGGAAACTCAGCAATAAGAGAGAATAACAACAAATCAAGAGATCATAACATTCAACAGGGGGTGTCTTAAATTTGGGTAAATTTATTATCACAGGCGGCAAGCCGCTAGAGGGAACGATTACTGTAAGTGGGGCAAAAAATGCCGTACTTCCCATAATAGCAGCTAGTTTGCTATGTGCAGAACCAATACAACTAGATGACGCTCCGGACTTATTGGACGTAAATGTAATGAACGAGATTATTTCGGCATTGGGTGCTACTGTTGAACGTCAAGGATCGACGCTGAAAATCCATGCCCGTGATATAGATTGTATAGAGGCTCCATATGACCTTGTTTCTCAGATGAGAGCCTCTATTGTTACTATGGGACCCCTCTTGGCCCGTAATGGTCATGTGCGTATTTCTCACCCTGGCGGATGTGCCATTGGATCTCGGCCCATTAATTTGCATTTAAAGGGATTAGAGGCCTTAGGGGCAGAGGTTATCATGGATCATGGATTCTTGGATGTTTCGTCTAAAGGCCTGAAGGGAGCTCGCATTTACCTCGATTACCCAAGCGTTGGAGCGACCCAAAATATAATGATGGCGGCCGCGATGGCACAGGGGACGACCATTATTGAAAATGCAGCGCAGGAACCAGAAATTGTTGATCTAGCGACCTTCCTAAACGAGATGGGTGGCAAAGTGCGCTGCGCAGGGACAAGTGTGATTCATATTGAAGGGGTGCGCGAGTTTCATGGAACGACACATACCGTTATCCCTGATCGTATTGAAGCAGGAAGCTACTTACTTACAGTCGCCGCAACGGGTGGAGATGTGTTAGTTCAAAACGTGATTGCTGATCATCTTAAGCCGTTAATCGCAAAAATGGAAGAAGCCGGAGTTCATATGGTTGAAGAAGGCGACGGAATTCGCATTAGCGGAGAGGGTGTTTATAACTCTGTAGATATTAAAACTCAAGTTCATCCCGGATTCCCGACAGATCTCCAAGCGCCCTTTTTAGCGTTTCTCACCCGGGCAACGGGTACAGGCCTAATTACAGAGACCGTATTTGAAAACCGGTTTATGCATGTGGATGAGCTCAAACGCATGGGCGCAGATATTAAGATTGAAGGGCGAAGTGCCATTGTTCAAGGGATACAATGTCTGAATGCTGCACCGGTGACGGCCACTGATTTGCGAGCCGGAGCTGCCCTAATTCTAGCCGCCTTGACAGCGGAAGGGACAACCGATATTCGAGGGATTCATCACATAGATCGCGGTTATGAGAAAGTGGAGGAAAAACTCGCGGGCTTGGGTGCCAATATTGTGCGTGTTGAGGCGTCAGTGCTTTAGTACGACGAGTTTGCCTACGACGACTGCAAAAGTGTCGTAGTGGGTGTACGAGAATTCGTAAGGCGTATAGATCATGAACAGACTGTGGAGCTCATAGCGTTGATTGACGCAGCACGCGAGTAATAATCAAATCATAATCTTATTAAGAAAAGGACGAGGCGTCGAAATAGAGGCGCCTCGTTCTTTTTATTAGTTTTGTTCTTCGTTCAGCTATATTCTAAATCTCTTCTGCATAGGTTTAAGCATCATGCTTGTACAAGAGGAGAGATGAAATGTAATGAAAAAAGAATGGGTATGGCTTATAGTATTATCTCTTTGCATTGTCTTGATCATTCCGTGGAGTATTTTGCGTTGGCAAAAATCGAGCGAAATAAAAGATGATGTACAAATCCGAATCTTAATGCCGAATGGTGGAGTGGTAAAGTTACCGCTTGAGGAGTATCTTTTGGGGGTTGTTGCAGCGGAAATGCCGGCTGCATTTGAGGTTGAAGCCTTGAAGGCGCAAGCTATTGCAGCCCGCACCTATGCTGCTAGACGATTGAGCCATAGTAATTTGCCTGATGTTGGATATGATGTCGATACCACAACCCAGACTCAAGCGTGGCAGTCTGATAAGCAAATGAGGGATAAGTGGGGTTGGATAAATTATTGGACGTATAGAGGTAAGCTGAGTAAAGCGGTCACAGAAACGCGTGGCATTGTCATCGTGGCCAATGGGGAGTATATCGAGGCTTTTTATCATAGTAGTAGCGGAAGAAAGTCAACTGAGCGATCGGAAGATGTCTGGAGCTCACCCCGTACTTATCTGCAAAATGTAAGTTCAGGAGAAGAAGATTTACAACGTTATGTTAAGAGCTTTCAATTTACATCCCAAGAACTTCATAAGAAATTAGGAATGACGGGGACAGCTAGTTCTCTATCAGCAGGGGATTTTCAAGTCTTAGTCAAAACGTCCGCGGGAAGAGCTAAGAGTGTAAGAGTACTAGGGAAAGTGTATACTGCGACCCAACTACGAACGTTGTTAGGACTGTCGTCAACGGACCTTGAATGGGTTGTCCAACCCGACCACCTGACAATTACGACCTATGGTAATGGGCATGCAGTGGGAATGTCACAGTGGGGAGCGAATGATTTAGCTAAAAAGAATGCCAAAGTCGATGAAATTTTACTTCATTATTATCCAGGAACTAACCTGATGGCGTTAGGGTTCAAAAAATAATAAAAAAACTATTGATATGGGAGTTTTAAAGTCTAAAAGAACCATCATTCGGCAAAGCTAGATTTAGAGGTGAGTTGAATGAAACGTTGGAAAGGCTATATTAGTTGGCCTTTGATCTGTGGTTTCTTTTTATTAGTAGGAGGTATTATATTTTATACAGGTTACGTCAGGCCCTTAAGTAACGCTACGCAAGAGAACACACCTGTGATCACCACCCCTGAAACGGTCCAGGTGGTTACACCTAATCCTCAAGACGATCCAGAAGTAGGTATAACAGCTCTGAAAACGCAAACTCAGACAGCAGATAAAACTGAGGAGGTCCAGACAAGTAAGGATTTTCCATGCCCAGTTCAGGGAAGTCCTCTGCGCTGGCCAGGAAATTATTATGCCGAAGCCTTTGATAGCTACCTCTTTCATGCTGGTACGGATTATGCAGAACCCGAAGGGACGATCATCAGGGCTACGCATGGGGGGAAAGTCATATTTTCAGGGGATGATCCCCTCCTAGGTCAGAAGGTAACGTTAGATTGTGGTCAAGGGTGGCTTGTCACGTACGGGGGTCTGATTAACTTACGAGTGCAGGTTGGGGAGAAAGTAGAGGCTCAGGCGGCGCTGGGGCAGGTAGGGCTCTTCAAGGCTGGTGAGAGCGAAAGTGATCAACCGCAACTTCACTACGAGGTGTGGCATGGAGACGAAGTTCAGCGTGAAGTGCCATAAATTAAACATCACAGTATTTACCAACTGAGGACATCCATTTATGGATGTCTTTTTTTGTTGAGCATGCATATAAATGTACTACACTTGTTCGACGAAGGAGGGCTCTGCGTGCAAGAATATATTCGCAAACGGGTGCTCGATATTGGAACATACATATTGGAATCGAGTGCCACTGTTCGACAAACGGCTGATATTTTCGGTGTTAGTAAATCCACGGTTCATAAAGATGTTACGGAACGCTTATCCTTGGTCAATGAGAAACTGTCTATGGAGGTAAAGCATATTCTGGAAGTTAACAAGGCAGAACGACATATTAGGGGAGGAGAGGCAACTAGAAAGAAATACCAGGAAATTTAAGAGTAAATTGATGAATATTGGAAAATAACAAAAAATATGTGAATATCATAAAGGAATTTGCGATCGACTAACGAATCACTTAATACTGAACTAAAATAGCGAATCTCCCGCGAGGGAGATTGTGCTATTTGTTTATATATTGAAGCGGGATGGACAAGCTATTGTTGAATGACGAAAGGGGTATTTCCATAGATGTTTGGAATAGAACTAGGTATTGACTTGGGTACAGCGAGTGTGTTGGTGTATGTCAAAGAAAAAGGGATTGTCTTACATGAACCTTCGGTGATTGCCATGGATCGCAATACGAATAAACGAATTGCTGTAGGAGAAGAGGCAAGGTTGATGATTGGTCGAACACCCGCAAATATTGTAGCTGTGCGCCCTATGTGTGATGGGGTTATTGCGGATTACCAGACCACAGAACTTATGCTGAAGTATTTTCTAGAGAAAGCAGGTGCCAAACGCTGGCCTTTCTTCAGAACCCGTGTTGTCGTTTGTATTCCGTCAGGCGTCACGGAAGTGGAACAACGGGCGGTCAAGCAGGCGGCCTACCAGGCTGGTGCCAAGGATGTAAAAGTGGTAGAAGAACCCTATGCAGCGGCTTTGGGCGCTGGACTGGACATTTCTGGCCCAACCGGAAATATGGTTGTAGATATTGGTGGAGGAACAACGGATATTGCAGTGCTTTCGCTGAGCGGCATAGTAGCAAAAAAAAGCCTGCGTGTTGGCGGAAATAAATTTGATGAAACCATTAGCCGCTATATTCGTCGCGTACATAATCTTATGATTGGGGAGCGAACTGCTGAACAAATCAAAATTGAGATAGGAGCAGCCATACCGGAGGGGCGACCATTGGGAGAACTTAATGTACGTGGACGTGACTTAATAACAGGTTTGCCTAAAACCATCAGGGTAAATTCCCAGGAGTGTTATGTTGCCCTCGAGGAATCAATTGAACTAATAATTGCTGCAGTAAAGGAAGTTTTGGAACGAACTCCGCCTGAATTATCCTCCGATATTTTTGATAAAGGGATTATTATGACTGGGGGAGGCGCTTTGATGTACGGTTTTGACGAGCGTATCTCTCGTGAGACGGGATTGCCAGTCATTATAGCGGATGATCCGATTTCCTGCGTGGCCTTAGGTACAGGCAAGATGCTCAATGGAATATTTTAGCAACCATCCGCGTTGCCAACCCTTCATAGGCAACCCCACATAGCCAAGCCCGTCATTGAAATGAAATTGCAAGGAGACACGCTCTTTGCAATTTCATTTGCGTTCATCTCATAAATAGGGGTAGGATGTGTTAATATAGAGCCATCTATCTTGAAAATAGTAGATAAAAGGAAGTGAGTATTTAGTGAGCTTTCTCTATACAATACAATCTCTCACTAAAGATAAACGATGAGAACAGATATTTTGGGGATTACCGTAGATACATATACCATGCAAGAGACGGTGGAGCATATACGTCAAGCGGTAGAAGGACGGCTTCAGATCCGTGTTGTGACTGCTAATCCAGAAATGATCTATGCATCAGAACGAAACGAAAGGCTGAATAAGCTTATAAATTCGGCAGATATTGTCACTGCAGATGGAATTGGCGTCGTGTGGGCTGCTGGCAGACTAGGGACTGGAGGATTAGAAAGGGTTACGGGCATTGATTTGGTCAATGCCTTGTTCCCGATTGCACATGTGGGTAAATGGCGAATTTTCTTTCTTGGATCAAAACCAGGCGTAGCAGAACAGGCAGCAAATCGAGTTTTCCTGAAGCACCATGGAATAACTTTGGAGGCCATGGACGGTTACTTCAGTGCTGAAGAAGAACCCGAAGTACTAGAGAAAATTCGGCATTTTCAGCCTGATGTCTTGCTTGTGGGGTTGGGAGCACCCCGCCAGGAATATTGGATCGCAGAGCATCTTGAATTAGCTTCCGTTAGTATTGGCGTCGGTGGAAGTTTTGATGCCTTAGCGGGTCTCGTAGTTCGTGCTCCAAAACGCGTCCAAGATCTGCATGTAGAGTGGCTTTATCGCTTGTATAAAGAGCCCTGGCGTTGGAAACGTCAAGCTGTTCTGCCACGTTTCGCTATGAAAATTCTTTGGCAGAGTTTTCGTGCCCAGCGCAAGACCCCCTAAAAGAAAGAAGTAGCTTCGTATTAGAGAGTAGGAGGAAGGGAAACATGCCAGAAAGCCAAGAACAATTGACATGGCAGCGTTTAAAAGAGGACTCGGAAGCCCGAGAGGATTTCTTAACCGAGTCTCAGACGTTTATTCAACATGTCGCTAGCCAGGCGTGTTTTCACTCTCTGGATTGGGGTAGAGATGACGAATTATCGGAAGCCCTCATTGCCTTCAATGAAGCAATAGATTTGTTTGTTACGGATAAAGGAGTCCCATTTTTAGCCTATGCACGGGTTTTGATCAAACGAAGACTGATTGATTATTATCGTAAGCATCGCCTGAAGCGAACGATGTCTCTCGACCAAGAGGACATGGGACGAGGGATCGAGAGTTATCTTGGCTTAGACGAGTTTAGGGAGCAAGAGCAGGATAGAGAAAGAGCTGCGGAAATCCAACAGTTTTCTGTCGCTTTGGCCGATTATAAGCTTAACTTTAAAAACTTGGTGGAAGTGTCTCCGAAACACCGGGATTCCCGCAAGACATTACTTCAGGCAGCTCGGGAATTAGCGTATGACGCTGAGCTGTGGACTCAGGTTGAACGCAATGGGAAAATCCCTATGCAAGCCTTAGCTTTGAAAACTCAGATTCACTCGAAGGTCTTAGAACGGGGACGAAAGTATATCTTAGCAGTTGCCTTACTCATTGCGAATCAACATGACTATGTCTATTTACGAGAATACGTATTACCGGGAGAAAGGGGGGCGAAAGGATGAGCAAAATAAAAGCCGTAGTGTTAGAAAAATATGGATCACGATATACTGTGCTTGACCAAGATGGTACCTTTCGCCAGGTTCATAGACGACTGGACGCTGAGGTGGGCGAAGAAATTCAAATCGCATCATGGACTGAGTATTTTGGAGGAGTACGCATCTGGGCAGGGGCTGTTGCACTTTTCGTTTTAGTGATAACGTCGGTACTCGGGTGGAATATGATTCAAGCGCCAACCGTGGTCGCCCTACTTTCGGTCGATATTAATCCTAGTTTACAATTAGAAATCGATAACCAAGGGTGCTTTGTGGCATTTAAGACACAAAACGAGGATGCTAAGCGCATGCTAAATGGCATTAACTTCAAGGGGAAACCTGTGGAAGAAATTTTAGAAGATATTGTAAGTCAAGCCTTTGATCAGAAGTTTCTGACCACTGAGCAACCTTGGGTTGTCGTTGGATATTCTCCAATGACGAACAAAACTTTAGAGCAAATGCCTAAGGCACTCAATAGGCCACAAATTACCTCATGGGTCACCAAGATTGGCGAGAAAAAAGGTTTGACCCCTCAGATTGCTGTCTTCGCTCTAACTTCGCAGGAACGGGAGCTTGCTCAAAAGGGAGATCTAACGTTAGGACAGTATGCGCTTTGGCAGACTGCAGATAAGGCAGGAGTTGTGATACCACCTGAGAAACTAAAGGATTCGACAGAACGGGTTAGATTACTAGAAAATCCACAGGTCCAAGTACAGATCAAGCAGGAGAAGGAACGTCAATCGGTAACAATCGGTCAACCCCTTGAAAAGGGAACAGGGAAGCTTCTGCCCGTAGAAAAGGCAACCGTCAAAGATAACACCGAGGTTAATGACAATCCTAGCGATCAATACAAGGATAAGGCCAAGGCTAATACAAAAGTTAAAGATGAGGATATTCAAAAGGCACAAGAACAGAAAACGGATCCCAAAAAAGACCTGAACCATACTAATGACAGTGAGCATAGAGAGACGCAGCCGACAAAATATGATAAGGTCTATGTCCCTCCCAGCCGTAATTTAGGAAATTTAAGGCGTGACACCTTCCGTACTTATCATTCTCCGGAGGACGATGGCGAGAAACAACATTAAGGTAAATAGTAAGAAAAGGTTGCCCAACCCTCAAGGAAATTGAGGGTTGGGCAACCTTTTCTTTATAGTCTTGCAACAATCTGATTTTCAAGGACCTAAGTATTTTATGTAATATGAGTTAATATGCGTGTGTATACTTGCTCTGTTTCGAACACCATACTAGCAATGGAAAACATCTGCCACCGATTAAGCCCAGAGACTGCAAGAGAGTTTGCCAAATCCGGATTGTCAATAATTTTAGAACAAGCTTCACAAAGTCCTTCCACATCGCCTGGGGGAACAAGCAACCCGTCTTTCCCAGCGCGAACGACTTCGGGAATTCCGCCAACAGTACTGGCCACAATCGGCACGCCAGCTTGCATTGCTTCAAGAAGGACTAACCCCATGCCTTCACTCACTGAGGGTAAGATGAAAAGATCCATGGCAGGAAGTGATTCATAAGCCTGGGGAAGGTAGCCCGTTAAAGTATGTGGGATCGTAGTTTGTTTAAGCTCATTCTCTAGGTCTTCACGAAGGGGACCCTCTCCAATAAATAACAGATGAAGGTTTGGGAATTTCAAACGCAGTTGAGTGACGGCTTTAATTAAATGCGTTTGTCCCTTGGCAGGATGGAGTCGACCGATCGTTCCCAGGACGAAAGCATCAGCTGGAATTCCCCACTGTAACCGAAATTGTTCTCTAGAAGAAGGCCGATCACTAAAGGAAATGGGGGCTTGGCCGTTATAAATGGTTTCTAGATTCCGACCACCTCTCAAGGTGACTTCTTGTGCTAAATATTCGGACACGGTAATGATCCCGGAGGTCAAGGGAAGCGTTAGTCTGTCGAGTCCCAAAGCAACACGGGCTGACCAAGGGGAAAGATAATCATGGGCCAGGGAACTATGGAAGGTGGTTACGCTAGGTACCCCCAACCACCTCGCTCCCAGCCGACCCAGCAGGTTGGCGCGGGAACCATGAGTATGAATCAGATGGATCTCTTTTTGCCTCGCCCAACGAAGGATGCCGGGGAGGGGAGACAGGTCAAGAGGGAAGTGCATAGGCAGGGTTCTTGTGGGGATATTGGCATCGTGAGCAAGCGCTGCTAAAGGACCGGTGGTTAGGCAAACAAGATGTGGGGTGAAACGAGACCGATCTATTCCATTAAGCAGAGTCAATACATGTTGCTCAGCCCCACCAATTTCCCCCCCACCTATAATATGTAAAATATTGTAGGGTTTCATAGCTTGTCACCTTCCTTTCAGTCTTGAATTTAGGTATACTTGTGATTAGAGTGGAAATAGCCACTCATATCATAAGACTAATAGGGTTATGTATGCAAGCCGTACTCGATATTCATACAGACCATATATTAATTTAGGAGGCGTTTCAGTGCTACAAAGCGAGGATATTCAAAAAATCATACCTCATCGTTATCCCTTTCTTATGATAGATCGTATCATAGAATTAGAAGAAGGAAAAAGGGCTGTAGGAATTAAGAACGTCTCCAGCAACGAACCGTTTTTTCAAGGTCACTTTCCAGGGCATCCCATCATGCCGGGAGTTTTAATTATGGAAGCACTTGCCCAAGTTGGGGCAGTTGTCATTCTTAGTATCCCAGAATATGCAGGCTATTTGGCGTTGTTTGCAGGCTTAGATGACGTCAAGTTTAAGCGACAAGTCATTCCCGGAGATCAACTGCGTTTAGAAGTAGAGCTTGTGAAATTTCGGAAAACGTTTGGCGTGGCGCAGGGTAAAGCGTATGTCGGGGAAGCATTGGTTGCAGAAGGCACCCTTAAATTCTTCCTAGAGCGGAAGAACCCAGCCGAGTGATCGGTTCAAGTTTACAAAAAGTCAGTAGAGCTAGGGGCGAGACAGCACGCCCCCTAGCTCTTTTTCTGGCATTAAGCGTTTTTGATGGACTTTATTTCCCCAAAGAATTATTCATGTTCGCCTTTACGTTATCTGTCTATCTTCTGATATTTTATTTGCACAGCCGATACAATCTCGGAACAGAACCGTCAGCGCCCTTTGGGCTAACAGATAGTGTCCTTTTGGGAATGTTTCTTTTATCAATCTTAGGGGTTCTTCATCCCATCAAAGTTATGGATGGGTTAATAGAAGCCTTGCGCTGGGGAATTCTCTGGTTCGGCTATCGATTAGGCGTGCGAATTTCTTCATATGAACAGGAGAAAGGACGCTTAGTTCAATATATAGAATGGCTGGCGGTCGTTGTAGCGCTCATAGGCTGGTTGCCTTTTGTCACCAAATCGGCGGGAAGGTTGAGTTCTGTTTTTGGTTACCCTAATGCCACAGCAGCTTTTTTGGGAGCAATACTTTTACTTTCTCCACGCCGGAAATTTGTACAGATTTTCTTAGGGATTTCTTTATTAGCCACGGGCTCACGTGCTGGGGTGGGACTATTCGTTGTCGTTCTCATTGGTCAACAGATCTTGTTAGGCATGCCTACATTCTTTGAATTACGCCAGATATTTAAAGCAAGGCAGCTTAAAGTACTAGGGGTCATTTTACTAGCCCTTGTGAGCATAGTCCTGATGTTCCTTTACAACAGACCAGTTTGGAACAATCTAACCTCTGGGGGCTTCTTATCCTCCAGTTGGCAGGAACGTTTGGTCTATTATAAGGACGGCTTAAGCTTGGCTTGGAACGCTGGCGGTCTTCCCCAAGCCGGAGGATGGATGGCTTTCCCCACCGTTCAACGGTTTCCTTATTGGACGGCAAACCCCCATTCCAGCTTAATCCATATCTTATTGAATCAAGGGGTTCTAGGCATTTTAAGTTTAGGGTTCTGGGTTAGTTATAATTTGGTACAGATTTGGAAGCATTGGGGGAAAGCAACAAAAGCACAAGTTCGAGTGTGGAGTGCCTTGCTATTTTTAGGACTCCATAGTTTGGTGGATGCCGATGTCTCGTTTGCCGCGCTGGGATTCTTATTTTGGACGCTTTTTGGGAGCATTCAACTAAGAGAAGCACGCACGAGGCCTTACTTATTAAGAAATAGATTAGCGACTCAATTGAGCAGCAAGGCAATACTTGTGCTAGGTCTAATCCTGTGTCTGTTTAGCGGATCCCTACTTTTAAAGCCAACCCTTTCAAAGAAAGATAAGAGCTGGAATAGTCTGGCCGTTCAACAATTTGAACAGGACCCGTCAAAAAGTCAGGCACTATGGAACAAGAGTTTGAATTGGGATCAGACACAAGTAGGTACTCGGCGAGAGCAGGCAGGGCTTCTATTAAGTGGAGGGAACGTAGAGACCGGACTTAAGGCCGTTGAAGAAGTGCTTCACTGGCAGCCATTTGATATAAAAGCGTATGAATGGGCTCAGTCTATCGTCTGGGATACTGCAGAGGCACAACGCCTAGTCCAGCCTGAAGAGGCTACCTTGCTCTATCACTGGGTTGAAGGTATCCCGCAAAGGATCGAGGATAGAGTGGCCATACTCACCCCTGAGGAGCGGTTGCTGTGGAGAGGTTACCCGGAGTTCCTGCCCTCTCCACATATCAAACTGATCGCTGAGTATGCACGACAAAGACAACTCCCCTAACTTAAATGAAGATGGAGTGAAGGTAACTTATGCACTTTTTTCTGACGTTCAATAAAGACGGTGGCGTCGGTTTTTCTCCATTGCGTGAGTGGGACAATCAGAATTCTAGTGTGACCAGCTTTCTGACGATGCCGCTGTCTTACTCGACCATTCAGACAGTACAAGAGAAGCTGTGCCGGAGGGATCCTTTTGATTTCTTGCACAAAAGGTGCAAACGGATCGCGACTAAAGCTGAGATTATTAAGATCCTTGAAAGGCTTGGCGGTAACCCTTCAGACCTAAACTGGCAGGAATACAGCGCTTCTAAAACGATCGATCAACGTCCCCTGGAGGAAGACAACGAGGTCGGTAATACCTTCGATCGACTGACTTTGGGAAGACAATTATCCTTGGGCGATCTGAGGCGCCTTGCCCGTGAGCTCAAGATTACAGAAGATACTATAAAAAGACTTGCCCATGGCAACGTGGAACAGGGAAGGGCAAAGTGGGTTCCTGGGGTTAGCTCAATCGGCAAAGGTTGGCAGTGCCAACGCTGTGGGGAAAGGGATGTTGAAGAGTGGCCCAGTCAATACGGAATTTCGGCAACCTGTCGAAGTTGTGAGAGTATCGGTTCGAGCACTTCGCTGAATGTTCTATATCGGGATGAACGGCCACTGTTGGTTGGCCCTTCTGAGGTTATCTTTCAGCCACATTGGCCGCTAACAAAAGCCCAACATTTAGCCAGCGAACAAGTGTTTGAATTTCTTCAAGACCCAAGTGCTAAAACGGCACTTATATGGGCAGCTTGTGGCGCAGGAAAAACTGAAGTATGCTTTCCGTCTGCCGCTTGGGCACTGAAACAGGGGAAATCTGTGCTTTTTGCTGCACCACGGCAAGATGTTATAAAGGACGTTGCCCCAAGGATTCATCGAGATTTTCCAGCTTACCCCGTTCAAGTGTTGACAGGGACATCTACCGTTAAATTTCAGGACGGAGGTATGGTGCTAGCGACGACACACCAAGTATTGAAATTTTGGCGAGCTTTCGATCTGATCTTCATGGATGAAATGGATGCCTTTCCTTATAAGGGGAGTCGCGCTTTGGAGTGGGGATTGAACCAAGCCCTGCGTCAAGGGGGTAAAATACTCTACTTAACGGCAACCCCTTCGACGGAGGCCTTAAGGGCGGTTAGGAAAGGTGAGATGCAGCTTATCAGGCTTCCAGCCCGGCACCATAGGAACCCTTTGCCGGTACCAATTTGGGGAAAATATCATCACCGTTTAGAACCAAACGGGTGTTCAGGTACTTGGGTTCATCAAATCGAATTATTAAGGGTTCAGGGACCAGTGTTAGTCTTCGTCCCCAAGATATCTTGGGTTGAACCGTGGATTAAAGGCTTCGCGCAGTGTTTCCCTAGTTGGAAAGTTGACGGTAGCTACAGTGCGGATCCTGGTCGTTCCACTAAGATAGAGCGGTTGCGGCAGGGTCAGTTTGATCTGTTTGTGAGTACAACGATCTTGGAGCGCGGTATTACCTTGCCCGGGATACAAGTGGTTGTTCTAGGGGCAGATCATCCTGTTTTTGATGAGCGTGCACTAGTGCAAATGGCAGGAAGGGTAGGTCGAACGAGAGAAAGTCCAGAGGGAACGGTCGTATTTTTGTCTCAGCGGAGGACGCCCGCTATGAAGACCGCTGTTTTGTGGATTGAAGAGCAAAATAGGCGTGCTATGGAATTGGGACTCATTGATGCATAAGGATAGCGACGATATTCCATCTTCTAACGAGCAAACACGAACGGAACCGCGCACTACGACTAGGGGGTAACGACATTGAAAGAAATTTGGCAGGGAGCAGTCAAGGTCACCAGAGCTTTGTGGTATGAAGAAGCTCAAGCTTGTGTACTATGTGGGGCAGCAGGAGATTTAGTCTGTCCCGCTTGTACAACCGCCTATCTCCATCCCGAGCTAGGGCGCTGCAAGGGGTGCGGGAAATTAATTTCAAACGAGAAAACAAGCTGCCAAGATTGCTACAGGGGGAAGGGTCCGAAACAGCTTGATCTGGTGACTGCCTGGGGGCACTATTCCGGTGGATTAAGGAAATTTATTCAAACGGTTAAATTTGAAGCACGCCCTCGGCGTTTAATGGAAATCGCTCGCCCCTTCGCTAATTGGGCGATCAGCCAACTTCCACCCGTTGATGGTGTAGTGGCCGTGCCAATGCACGTCTCCCGTCTGGCGGAACGGGGCTTTAATCAGGCTGATGCCTTGGCATCCGCTCTCCACTGGGAATTAGGGTTACCGATTCTGGAGGGGGTTGAAAGGATCAAGCCAACTCCGTCTCAAGTGTCCCTTTCGAGGCATGACCGTCTACATAATTTGAAAGACGCGTTTACTGTGCGGGAATCGAGGTTTCTGAGAGGGCGCAGCGTATGGCTAGTGGATGATGTAACGACGACGGGTGCCACCTTTGAAGCTGTGGCAGATGCCCTCCACAGGAGCGGAGTTCAGGCAATATATGGGTTGTGTTTGGCAGCTGGCTCGGAGAAAAAACTTGTGCCTTTGGGTGATTAGGGCTATAATGATCAGTGGATGGGCACAGCCTATTACATTTTTTTACGTAAGGGGAATATCTTTCATGGCCTTTGAAGACAAAGATCTAGTATGTAAAGACTGCGGAGCTACTTTCATTTTCACAATTGGAGAACAAGAATTCTACGCTGAAAAAGGATTCGAAAACGAACCTCAACGCTGCCGCGAATGCCGTAACGTACGCAAAACAAACCGTAATTCCCAAGAGGGAAGAACTCGCGAAATGTTTACTGTAGTATGCGCTGACTGCGGAGTGGAAACACAAGTTCCTTTCCAACCAACTTCAGATCGTCCAGTATATTGCCGTGAGTGCTACCAACATCATCGTCCTGCTCGCGAACAATATTAATTCAAGCGACTTTAATTTAATTAATTTGACATTACAAGCATTGGTTGACTCTAGTAGTCAACTGGTGCTTTTTTCTTGTTCAGATTTAGCTTAAAAGACCGCAAAAAACACTTTTTCAACAAGGTTACCCACAGCTATCACGCGCAAACAAGCGGGTTTTTAAGACTTATCCACATTATCCACACCCTCCTGTGGGTAACTATTGGGGATAAAGAATACTTCCTCACTGGATAATAATAATTTAGGTTATTGAGTCTTCACATCAAAAAAATAGAAATAATTATACTATACGAGCAGGAATTAGAGCATTGTTACAGAATACATTCTTAACATATTTATTGGACACAAATTTTAAGTAATCTTGAAGATGTTTTGGACCGCGTCCTTACTAAGAGCCTGGTTAGATGAAAGCACCGTATCTTGGGTAAGACTATAGGAGCGAATCGAGTCGCTTAAAGCAAGGGGGCCAGGGGTTTGGAACAAACTCGAAAAGCTAGGTATTGAATAAATATTTATTCATGTGTATAATCTAAATAATAAGTTAAAGAAGAGGGGAAAAATATATGTTTAAACCAAAGTTTCGTCTTGTTGTGGTTGGAATACTAAGCCTGAGCCTCTTGGCACTCGCTGGATGCGGAAGTACCAGTGAAAAGGTTCTGAAGGTCGGGTCCGATGTTGCCTATGCGCCGTTTGAATTTATGGACGAATCGCAAAAAGCAACGGGGTTCGATATTGAACTTATCCAAGCGCTCGGTGCAGATATGGGATACACAAAGGTAAACATTGAGACATCAGCTTTTGATGGCTTAATTCCTGCCTTGCAAGCCGGGAAATATGATGCAGTCATCTCAGCGATGACGATTACAGATGATCGTGCCAAAGGGGTCCTATTTAGTGACAAGTATTTTTTAAGCGGTCAGTATATAGCCATGAAAAAAGGAGCTAACTTCAAATCATTAGAAGACTTAAAAGGTAAGAAGATTGGCGTCCAACTCAATACAACAGGACAATATGCCGTTGAGAAAGCAGGCATGGAAACAAAGAAATATGACACAACGCCTGACGCTTTAAATACTCTTCTCACTGGCGGGGTGGATGCTGTTGTTGCCGATTCACCGGTTGTTCTTTGGTTCCAAGCACAAAATGAATCGGCCCAAATTGAATCGATCGATGCAGCCTCGGGCGAAGAATTTTATGGAATAGCGATGAAACTTGGAAATACAGAATTAGGCGATAAAATGAATGTCTCTTTAAAGAAACTCATTGAAAACGGGGAATACAATAAGATTCTGAACTTTCGCACCCAGATAAACTAGCCGAAAATAAGTATAAAAAAGAGACAAAAAACGATGAAAATCCGCATGAAGCCTCAGTTTTTGGTATAATTAAGTGCTAACCAAAACAACCAAAAAAGAG